>Ga0114963_10000313_pt1 | contig 32067 bp, 13 predicted proteins | sample C_131016_EF_Meta_FD_87019 | JGI IMG/M metagenome (GOLD analysis project Ga0114963, IMG submission 87019) | Freshwater microbial communities from Lake Croche, Canada to study carbon cycling - C_131016_EF_MetaG | ecosystem: Environmental > Aquatic > Freshwater > Lake | place: Lake Croche, Canada... | reverse complement strand
TCGCCAGTAGTTTTAAGAGCAAATATCATACTAGCATTACCTGCATTATCTCCTGGAGGAGTACCTCCAAGACATACAATAGAGGACCAATTGGTATCAGATCCATACTTAACTAAATAATAAGAATAATAAGAATAATATATACCACTACTGCTATATGCATCTAAATAAACATTAGAAGTTACATATAATTGACCTAAATTATTAATAGCTGCTAAGCTAGTATTGCCCATTGAAATAGAGACCCAATTACTATTAGTACCAACCTGATTAATTGCACTGTTAATATTTAAGGGATTCCCGTACTCAAATGTATATATCTTATTATCCATAGATATCATAGCCATACTTGTTCCGCCAGCACTCATCTTTTTCCATGTTCCAAACATAAGCGTCGGAGACGATCCATAAGAACTTCCCCATGCATATATTTTACCACTACTATTAAGTGCAAAATTATTATTGATACTAGCTTGAACATCAACCCAATCATTAGAAGTTCCTATCCTGATGGGTGTCAAGGTGTCATTGGTTGTTCCGTCTCCTAATTGACCAAGAGCATTACTTCCCCAAGAATACAATTCACCATAACTGTTAATAGCTACCGTATGATTATCTCCACACGCAAATTTAACAAAACTACTATTAGTATCTGTGAGTAATGGAATTGTTGAAGCTGTTGTACTCCCTGTTCCATACTCTCCATTGGTATCGTCTCCCCAAGCATAAACATAATATGCTGGAGATGCTGATCTAGAAGGAGTGATGGTTATTGTGGGAGTTGGAGAAATTGTCGAAGTAACAGTAATTGTCGGAGTAACACTAATGGTTGGTGTTATTGTGGGAGTAGCTGTAATACTTGTTGTTGGTGTTACGGTAATGGTTGGTGTAACCGTTACGGTAGGAGTAACTGTCTTCGTTACGGTAATCGTTGGTGTTATACTAGGAGTTACTGTGGGCGTTACTGTTTGCGTTCTGGTAACAGTGGGTGTAACAGTAGGGGTGCGGGTTATTGTTATTGACGGAGTAATGGACGGAGTTACCGAAGGAGTAACAGTTGGAGTAACATAGGGGGATTCAGAAAGCGGCGTGAGTAGTTTTTTTAGAGATCCAGAAATTGTAAATCCATGATAGGTGACTGTTATTTCGTCTCCCTCCGAATAGCTGTCTCCATCATAAATTAATTGTCCCAAGACCGATGGACAAATTTCCTTACCGCATATGGTTGAATTCCCAGGATTTGCTAACGTAACTAACTTTAAAAGGCTAGTGTCAGGAATTTGATAATAAGAATTTTTAGGTGGTAGTCTGGTGTTCGTTGCGGGAAGAATCACTGTGATGTTAGAACTAGTATCTGTTGGTATAAATCTTGCCACTAATTGACCATTATATACATATGACCAATTGTTATTTCTATTCAAATATACATAACTTGGTAACCCATCTACCACTGTTCCACAAGACGGTTTGCTAAATTTATAGTTATAGGTACCAGTTAAGGACTTTGTATGTCCAGTAGTTTTAATGGTATGTCTATCTATAATCTTAGTAACAATTACTGACCCTTCAATATTAGTACCAGTAACAACCATTCCTACTTCAAGATCTTTAGTATCAAGAGAAATAGTTTGTCCAGATTCGTCCTTTGTATTTGGGTCCGCTATGCCCGAGCGAATAATAACGTCTGGTAAACAGACTATCTCAGTATATTCAGTATATAGCTCTTGATTATAGGCATTAGTAATAGTTAATTTTAACAAAACCTGAGAATTTACTTTGTATTTAGAATTAATTTTAGCAGTAGTGGTGGGTATGAAGATTCTGCTATTATTTATAGTGTATGTTTCTGGAGATAAAGTAACCAGCGATCCGGATGGAGAAGTAGAATCAATGCTAAAATTTAAAATATAGGTATCTTCTAGTGGCAGATTAGGTTCGGCTCCTATTGGGGCGATGCCATTTCCTGATGGGGGCACAATAGAGAATACTGGACTAAAATTAACCAGGATTCCACAATCGCACTCTAGACCACTATATTCGTAATTATTAATCATATTGGTTTCCTATATCCTATAGTATTCTCATGCGCACGTATTGCATGATATTGCTATAGTTTTTTCTGTTACTGTAATATTACTTGATACTACTCCTAGTTTAAATATACTAATATTATTAGCTCCATTAATACTAACACTAATTGGTATGGTTGCCTGTCTCAAAGATACCGATTGTCCGTTTGGTACTCCTTTTGTTCCAGAAACATGGTAGCTGGTGTAGCTAGGAGCACTTACTGTCACAGAAGAGTTGCCGTTGGTTAGTTCTGTAAATTCAAAACTATAAACCTTAGGCTCTGGTAGTAAATCACTCACCGTAACAGTTAATAGATCTCCAAAACAACAGAAATTATTAACTTCTGAATATGAAATTAATGGTATGGGACCATAACATACTTTTTGACTACTAAATTCAACCAAGCTACCATCAATGAGCTTTGTGTAAAGCTTACCAGTTACACTATTCATTACTAGTTCGCCAACATCTACCTGAGCAAAGTCTGGAATACCATTGGTTGTTTCATCTCTTTTGAACTTAAGTTTCATACACAAACTCCTGTAAATGTTATTTTACCGAAATCCCATAATGATGTATTATCATTTTCTGGATCTGTTGGTGGATCATACGGATCTGTTCCCAAACTTATCACCTCCGCATATGCTCCATAACCATTAGCATTCTCTGCTTTAACTCTAAATATATATCTACTAAAATCAGATAATCCAGTAACGGTAACTGTGGTACTGGCAGATATAGTATCTGGCTCTGGATATGTTGACCATGTATTTCCATTGTCACTTGAATATTCTACTATATAATTTGTCGGAGATCCATAAGCTGGTACTGTCCAACTTAATATAGCAGATAGTGCGGCTCTAGATGCTGAGAGGGATCGTGGCTGTGACGGCCTATTACTAAGAGGAGTAAATCCACTTGATACTAATGAAGGGGCTCCGGTACCTATACTATTAATCGCAGAAACTCTAAATAAATACTCTACATTATTAGTTAAACCAGTGACAGACAGACTTGTTGATGACGATACCGGTTTAGTATATGTTGTCCAAAGAGCTCCTTGATTAACAGAATATTCTACCAGATAATTAATAACACGTCTTCCTCCGTTATCTGTTGGTTCTACCCAGCTCAATGTAACAGCACTATTTCCTGCTTCTCCAATAAGAGAGGTAGGACTACCAGGAATAGTAGGAGCAGCTTCTGGAACCTGTGAAATAATTTGTCCATATTGATTAACTGTTAATGGAGCATTAATAACATACTGACTAGTTCCACTAATATTAGGTAGTGGTCTTAAATAAATATTGTTTGATAATATACCACTACTATATGTATATCCATTTACCGATAAATCAGCATACAAACCAAGACTATTTGCTCCACTTGGAATAGATGATATTAAGTAATTATCCTTAGTATTAATTGATATTTTAGCTCTTTCGTCTACTAAATATCCGGATGGTATTGTTCGTCCAGCATTCGTATATCCTGAAAAATATACTCCAGAAGAAGCGTCTCCATAGACTGCGTTGTCTACCCTAGCATTAATCTTTAGTGCTGGAGACAATCCTACTGGCAAACCGTCGGCTCCTAGTCCAAATATTGCTTCATCATACTTATGATAGGGTGTACTTTTAGCACCATAAATAGCAAAATCAATATTCTCGCCCAAAAGATTAAAAGCAGTAGGTTGATTTGGTCTGGTGCTAATAGTATTTAGTGTGTTTGGCTTATAATATCCTGTGCTATTGGGACTACATGAAAATAACGACTGTATATCTTCATTATTTTCTTGTTCTATCTGTATAGATAAATATCCTCCCTTGGTAACAGAATAAGCATAACCAGATACTCCGGAACAAGCGTCACTAGACCAAGAAATTTTTGGACAGTATCTAAGCTCATTGCCGTTACTGAATATTTCAGTTGGAATAGTTGTTGGATGATCTCCATCAATTATATTTTTTGTCTCATAAGCAGCCTTAATATACTTTATTTCTCTTGTGTCTGCATTAATAACAGCAATAGTATCACTATAAGAAAATTCACTTGCTAATGTTCCTGCAGAAGCATCCGTGAACACCACTTTATCTTGATAAACTGTTACTGGACGTTTTGGATATCTGTGCCATAGTATACCTTCTGCTTTCAAATATTCTGCTGGTTCCCATGTTGCTGGATCAGCTCCATTGTGAGTTAAAATACTGCCTCTATAATATTCTAATCCACTTCCAATTCTTATGGAGTCAACAGTAAGCGCAGAAGTTACTGTAACACCATCCTCATTCAGGTCTATTCCGGAATACGACGAGATTGCATGGTTTTGATCAAGGTATAAAGGCTTATTGACACCCCCACTAGGCATAGTCATTTTGTCATTTGCTATTACCATTATATCGGTGGCAGTAGCAGTAGAGATATTTTCTTTAAAGAGTAGGCCACTGAGTGTTCCGTTATATGTCGCGATGGGGGATCCAGATACGTCTACCTTTACTAAATTCTTATATTGAAGATCATCAAGAATAAGGCCACTTATCCTAATACTTTGTGGGGAATATATTTTCACCGCACCAGTTGAGACAAGAGACATATCTCCATTTGCAGATAAGACTATTCCGGTATTAGATATGACATTGCCATATGTTCCATTCCATTCTGGGCCAGAATTAGTGACAGTTACATTATCTTGTTGTCCAATAGAGGCTTTTTGAAACCCAACACCAGATCGTAGTATGAGAGTCCCATTCAATAACGAGAGAGAATTATCATTATCATCAATATTACTACTAAATGATCCATCCCCAAGCCTTAATTTATCCGCAAATATCCATCCGCTAACACTTAAACTAGCATAATTAATATAAGAAGTACCACTAGCATTAACTCCTGTATTTATTATCTGTGGAGTATCTCTTTTAATTAATACGCTGGAGGTGCCACTACTAGCAAGCGCTTCCCCAGGAACAAAATAAGCTGCTTTGTGCCATTCATTCAAACTGGGTACCCAATATTTTTGGTAAGGATTTTTGGTAACCTGATAAGTATTAGATCCTAAATTATTTAATACATATGCTCCATCTTCAGTAATCGAGGTACTAAGTCCGGTGCCTGTGGGAGCACTATTATGTAGCCAGTTTACGAATCTAATAGCAGATAGGTAGTTTACAAATACTACGGGTTTGTCTCCCATAGATTCCTTGGTATAATAACTATACGATCCTTCTATTCCTGATCTACTAATACCTCCAACTAAAGAACCAGACATATTAGAATTATAAAGTCCAAAACTATCGGCAGAAGCCACAGAATTTAAAAATTTAACATATTGAGAGTTTGTAGTTTCTGTAATTCCTATGCGGTAATTTCTGTTAACCACACCCAAATTATTAATACTAGAAGGTACTGGGGTACCACTATTGCCATTAGTATATACCGTACTTAAATCTGGATTATTATGCATATCTCCAATGGAAACAAAGCGCAGACCAAGATCACCGCTAATATAAGAATTGTCTATAAGACCATAAGAGCTAGAAACTCTAAAACCAATATCTTGATATCCGCTAGAAATAGAATATGGTATTATACTACGCAACGCATTATTAGATAATGATAGCCATGATCCTCCAGCAGCAAACTGAGAAGAAGAAGCAGAAACTGTATTTGAATCCTCTACCCATTCGGCTACATTACCATTTTGGTCATATGTTCCATAATAGCTTGGTAATCCATTGGTCCCAACAGAAGTAACCATACCACTAAATAAACCAGAAGCTGCCCGATTATAATTAGCGCTATTATTTGTATTGTTTGTTCCTTCTCCTTGTGTGGTAACAGGAACCGGAAACAGAGTGCCTCTTTGATGAGTAGCATAAGTAAAATATTCACCGGATTGAATACTCGATTTTCCATTATTGGCTTTGACTGATAAAGTAGAAGTATTATCCAAACCATAAACAAGAAAATCAATATCTTTATGCTGAGCGTTAAATACTGTGCTTTTATTGGGTCTTAAACTAAGAACAATAGATGTTGCATCAGCTGTTGTTCCTGGTTCTGTGTACATCTCTAAGTTTAGATATCCTCCTTTGGTGATGGATATGATCTTAACATTAGATTCAGTATTTGCTGTTAAGTTTTGATTGACCAACATACCAACAATAGTATTATTGCTAATATCTAATGACGTTATTTGTCTATAAAATATTTGTCCATCTATAATAATAGCAATCTGATCATTAACAGAAAATTCTGCTATTGGACAAGCAACGTCTAGAATAACTTGTCTTAAGCATATGCTTGCTGTTCTTTGTGGATATTTATTCCAAGTAACGTCTCTATCTGTATAGAAAAACGAGTCGGTACGAAATACTCCTGTTACGGCTCCTCCTACGTCAGTTGTTAATACTCTATCAGATGGAATATTAGGAAATTTTATTAGTGAATTACCAGCGGTTACATTTCCATTGGCATCCAAAGCTAAGACACTATTAGGTAAGACGGAAGGAAGTTTTAGATTTGTCGCTTGAATATTAGAAGCAACTAATGATGGTAAAGTTACTATTCCAGCATTACCACTACCTAAAACTATGTTTTGAGACCTTAGATTTATAGTACTTCCTTTGAGCGTAGCAGTAGTACTAGTTAGATTAAGATTAGTATTAGGAAATCCTAATGAGCTACTATTATTGCCGCTAACAACAAGATTATTATTTGAATAACCAATAATCGTAGCGTCGGGATCTGTTGTAATGGTAGATATTCCACTACCTGCGGACTCTACTACTATTTCTAGTTTACCTTTTTGAGAAGACGATGTCTGGTTTTTAGCTCTAGAAATGATTTTACTATAATCTACTTTATTATTATTGCTATTTTTACCAGCTAAATTGATTTCTGCTACTACTGTGTTATTAGTTAGGTCTCCGCTTGGTTTGTGGTACAGAGTGATGTTGGCAGGGTGGCAAGCGCTTCTATTTTCTAGTCTAAAGCCCTCTTGACAAACATAATTAACAACATGAAAGACTGTCTGTGGTCTGCTTCCTGATGGAATATTTAATCCCAAACGACCATCATATGTTACAAATAAATTCCTATCTCCGCTACCATTAACAATAAAGTCACTACTTGTTCTATCATTATTAAAAATGACATTACCAGACCCAGATGTTGGGATAATAGTGTGGGCTAGATTTTCTGAACTTGATCCCAGCAGTAACTTATTAGTATTTCCAGAACTCCAATACATGGCTGATCCAGCTAGTGCTGTCCCGTCCTGATTATATTGGAATGAATAAATGTCTCCAGCAGCATTAGCTTGTGCTTTAAAAGAATCCCCATCGAATGATTCTGCAGAAAATGGAGTGGGTTGTTCTTCTTTTAGTTGGTGCCAAGAGTTGTTATGGTAAGCCAGCTTGGTATATTTATTATTTTTTCTCAAAGATAAGATTATTAATCCATAAGAATCTCTGACTATAGCGGGGTTTTCTCCAGCAATTAATTTGAATTCTAATACTAAATTATCAGATTTATCTCCGCGAGGCAATACTATGTCAATTGTGGATTCAGAAGTATCAACTAAATAAACGGCTTGAATAGCATCAGCAGTAAATGAAGTATCTTTTACAATAACATTATTAAATCCAGTATTAAAATTACTCTCATTAGCAAATATATAAAATTCAGACTTGGTTGATGGTTTAAAGTTGACCTTTTGGTCATTATTAGAGGACTTGACTACTTTATATCTGTCTACTACAATGTCCGTATTATCTAAAGTAATATAACCAACTCCAACTTCATATTCCAACGAATTATCTGAAGCATAATTTCTAACTAAATACGGAATATAGTACCCTATATGGGAACTATTTAAAGAGTTGTATCCTTTTATAGGCTCAATTGGAATAAAAAGGTTATTTTTAGTCCTAAAAGAAAATCCTATGGTATCGAATATTTTAGTAAGAGAATTGATCATATTTTACCCTTGTTATAATGTATTATACACCCACTGCTAGCAAATTGAAACTTACCTCTATGCATGAGATGACCCTGCTCCAGGAGTTCCTCTCATTATGGTTGGGTCCGATCTTGAAAAAGAACCTTCAGAAGCCCTGTCCATTCTTTGATTATTGTTGTCAACAGCAATTTGTGCTTCATGTCTACTATTCACGATTTGAGTATTAGCCCCAGTGCTATTGCTAATACTTCCATTAACTGTGGCAGAAAGAACGTGGGACATTTGTGTTGGCATAGTGGTTACTGCCTGCGAGAATTGATTAACATTATTACCCATGCTCTCAGAAGCTCTTTCAAATGTTGTTGCTATTCCAATAAACTTGTCCATACTCTTTTCTATTCTTTCTAATCTTGAATCTTCTGAATGATTCTTATTAGAAGAATTATTAGATGACGAGGTATACTGCTGCATAGCTTCTCCTCCAGCGGCTTTATATTGAGGAGTAACAACACCGCCTTGAGCCATATATTTAATTAATCCACCATGCTCATAATTGCCACTATTAATAGCTTTTAATAAAGGAAGATTCTGTTGTGTTGACTCTCTATTCATAACGAATTCGCCAGGAGTCAACATAGCAGGAACAGTATCAGTGCCCTTGGACATTGCAGACATTAATGCTCCATTAGCAGCATAAACAATACCTCCGTCATTGTACCCATGCGCCTGCATCATATATGAAAGTAATTGTTGTGCTTTGGACGATGACTTAAAGGCCTTCCTACTTCTTGGATCTACTCTTGCCTGTTGTAATACTGTCAATAGTTCGTGTGGATTTGTTCTAATATCATTAGCTGTATATCCTGTTATGCCCTTAGAAATTGTAGAATAATCGGTTTGTAAAAATGAATCCATGTCAAATCCGGTTGCCTTTTGCATACCTGCGATTAATTCTCCTTGTTTTTTAGCTCCTACATTACCGCTCATATGCTGTAAAAAGTGGGCAGACTCATGGACCCCTACCCCAAATTCACCAGTAGTCCCAGCATTACCAACAATAATTTGTGCTGGTTTTCCCTTGCCCCCATACTTAATAAGTCCATTAGCTCTCTTTCCTGGGGCTAATGACATTTTTTTTGCTCGATCCGCTATCATTTGTGGAGCGGTTATTGTGTTATCTATCCATTCTAAATTAGTTCTGGCTGCATGAGCTATTAAATCATCTAATAATTTTTGTTGTGCTTCTGGAGAAGAAGCACTTTGAGCTAAGGCTTCGAATGCCGCTCTTTGATTACCGGGCATTTTACGAGTATATTCCATTACTTGACGTTGAGTTTTCGTTAAGCCAGTGGCTCCTGAGGATCCTCTCGGAGGGGCTATTTTTATTGGACCGCCTATAGTTTGGGCGTGAGGATTAGCTTTTTTGGCCGCAGCAACTTGTGTAATTATAGCATCTTTATCCATAAAGTGAGGTACTGTAGTTGAAGACGTAGCCTTGGCTGCTGCTTGAGACTTTTTAGCATTTTGTGCTGCTGCTACTAAATTATCCTCTGGCACAAACGTTCCTGCCGTCATAGTATAATTTCTGCCACCAAGACGGTCTGGTGCTGGAACTGGTGCTGGCGCTTTTGGTGATACTGCGCCATATTTTAATCCGGTATTTGGATCAATACCTTTAGCGGTTAATTCTAGTTGTCTATCGATTACTCTTTGTGCGGCTTGCTGTTCTGGTGTTAGAGTACCAAAAATATCTCCAGCTGGCTTTTTGGTTGTTGCTAATTTTACTTGAGCAGCTGTTTTGGGCTGATTATCCATAACCCCCATTACTCTGGAAGTTGGACTGCTTGGTCCTGAACGGAACGGCTCGTTCCATTGTGGTCTCCATTGATCTGCTGTTCCTGCTGTTGGAGTAGATACTCTTGGCCTGTCTATATATCTTCCTGTTTGAGGATCAATACCAAAGGTTCTTCTCATATCGGCGACTTGTGCTGCTTGTCTTTGTTGATCTTGAGCATCTTGTAGTCTGCCAAAGCTACCAGGGCTTCCGGCACGGGCCGTATCTGCATTTACTCCTCTACTAGACGCTCTCCTTCTAAGTCTATCTGCCGCTTTGTCTGCTTGTGCAGAGGCTCCTCTTCCGTAGGAATGCTGAGTAAATAAGCCTTTCGCCTTATCGTCTTCTTTGACTATTTCTATTCTGAGCCATTCTTCGTCTGTCTTTCTCATTTGAGCTTGTTGTCTTCTTGGTAGATCAATATCTACTCCTCTTTCTAGTCCTCGACGTTTTGTTCTTTCGTAAGCCTTTTGTTCTGGGGTCATAGTAGCAAATTGCTCTTGTCGTTTTAGTCCTCTCTGAACGCGTTTTTGTGTTGCTAATCCTTCGGCTCTCATTCGGTCTCTTCTAGCTATACGACTAGGATCATTGCGTCGTGCTTGAGCAGCAGTATAATTACCATAAGCTACTTGGTCTGCTGCATCTTGTGCATCTAATTGCTTAAAGAAATCAGCTGTTCTACGTCCCTCAACCCTTGCTGTGATAGCAGCATCTTTAGTTCCTGCTGCTCTGGCTGCTTTTAGGTCTGCTAATCTGGTAGCTCTATCGGATAACATCCCTGATGCTTGAGTAGCATCTCCCCCGGTCAATCTGCCGTACCTATTCATTCTAGCAGTGTCAGTGCCTATCATTTGATTAGCTTTTGCACCAATTTCTGTTGAATGATATTTCATAGCCGCTTCTGGACTCAATTTACCACGAGCATATGTTTGCCTAGCTGCATCAAAGTATTCATCACCCGATGATCTAACTCCATAAGCAGCATCCATGTTTTTCTTTATAAAGTCTCTTTCGATTTTTGATAGTCTGGGGTCGAAAGATTTAACTGTATCTGTAACTCCTCCGATTACTGTTCTAGTGCCTCTAACGAGCGGAGTATCCATTATTGCAGAACCAGCACGACGAGCCATAGAAGCAGCTTGACCGCCAAGTCTTGTGTTTCCAAGAGCCGAGGTAACTTTTCCAGCTCCCTTGCCAAGCAATTTAAGAGGCATCATTGCAGCATCATCTATTTTGCTCAAAACTCTAGCGGTTGTTCCTAGTGCTCCGTTACCAGCAGTCCCTGGTCCCGCTCCAGCCAAAGCCACTGCTGCTTGAGAAGAAACATATCCTATATTTTGAGCAGCACGAGTAAGACCGCCATATTCTCCAGCCATTTCCACTCGTTTATCGTCGCCTTGATGTAGCCAGCTTTTTTCTCCTGTCTGGTGTGGTCCTTGTCCGGCAACGGCTTGAACTCCTTCAACAGCAGTATATGCTCCTTGTGCTACTGCTTCCGCTCCTACCTGAGTAAAAGCTTGTGCTGCTGTTGGTCCTTTGTAAGCTACTCCAGCCTGTGCTGTTGCTAAATCAACCCCCAAAAATTGTGTATTCTCTTTTTGTTTTGCTTTAATTTTTTCATCTAGCATTGCTGCTCTAGCTTCTTCTTTAGAAGTAGTAACAGCATCGATACCTTGAGCGATCAAGCCTGCGCCAGCCACCGCGGTTCCAGCCACAACATTAGCGGCACCATATGCCATATCTCCGGTAGCTTGACCAACGCCTCCTAAGTATCCTAAACCGCTAACTAAAGGATTACTGCTTTCGACCCACATCTTACTGTCTTCAGCAGCTTGGGTTTGGGCCTTAGTCTGAGCATCTGCTAGTTGTTTATTTTCTTGGTCTCTATGAGTCTTTACTCTAGCATCGGCTATTAATTTATATGGATTATCTTTACTCTTCTTAGCATCTACTTCCATAGTACTAAGCGTTGCCAAAGTTGCAGCATCATCAGTATCCATAAAGTTATTTCTAACTTTAGCTTCTAGCTCGGCAATCTTTTCACTATGATCATACTTACCAAACCAGCCGGATTTTCCATCTTGTTGTCTTAATTTATCTAGTTCTTTATTTGCCTCGTATATTTTTGTTTTGTTTCTTTCTGCCATTTGAGCATTATATGCAGCAACAGCCTTGGTTCTTGCTTCTTCATTAGCAGCTTGTCTTTCTTGCTCTTTTGCTGCTGCTTTAGCGGTTTGAGTAGCTTGTCTTTCTTGTTCAGCGGCAGAGCTTAATGCTGCCTGTCTTAGTTCTTCATTAGAAGCAGACAATGATTTAGCAACAGGTGAGAACGATGCTGGTTCTGGTAATATCAGAGAATCAGAAGACTGCTGAACTACCTGTTCAGTCTTAGCCGTATCCTGAGCTTGTGCAACTACAGGTTTTTCTTTAGCTGGATCAGTAATACTCTTTGTAGCATTTTGGACTGCTTTTTGCTCAAGAGCTTTTTGCTGTGCTTGAGCGGCATTGGTAGCTGCTGGCTCGGCCTGAGCCAATTCTTCTTTTGGTGGATTTTTCTTATCTCTTAATTCTTTATAAATATCATTTCTACTTTTATTAACATATGTTAATTTGCCACTCGTTCTATCCTCTTGATCTTTAGCGTCTCTTTCTGCTGGACTCATACCCATCAAAGACATTCTACGAGATCTATCTCTATTATCTTGCTGTCTTTTTTCTAGTCCAGGATCTGAAGCAAATCTTGCTGATTGTCTCATAACATCTAAACCAGCTAGTTCTTTTGCTTTTTGTTCATCGAATTTTTCAGAACCCATATCTCTTAGTCTTGTGAGACTATCTCTTCTCATCGATTCTTTTCTTCCAAATGACGAGGCTTTCTGCTGCTCTCCATTTGCCATATTGATTAGGCTATTTGCAAGTTCCGCACTACCTGATGATGGTGTACCTCCCAACTTTTCCATTTCTTGTGTGGCAGACATCTGGGCCATTGTTTGTTGCATTTGTTGTGTTTTAACAACTTGACTTTGTAATTCTGATCCAGGCTGTAGAAGTTTTCCAGACGATGCTAAGGAATCTGTCATTCGTTTTCTTGCTTCTGGATTTAATCTTGCTAATTGTCCTTGTTGTGTATCATATGCTACTTCGTCTGGTGTCATAGGAACACCATAGTTTCTCATACCATATTGATATGACATCATATCTCTACGGTTCTTAAATCCTCTTCTTCCTGGTCCAAACTGAGACGAAGACATGCGTTCTTGGGTCATCTGTTGCAGCTTATCTTGTTCTCCCTTCATAGCCAAAGATGCTTCTTCTATAAACGAGCCGTTAAGTGCTCCTGTTTTTGCCAAATCCTGCCTAGCTAGTTCGCCACTATTTTTTGCTACGGTTTCACCTAAGGGACTATTAAAAACCCCAGAAGAATACTGGTCTTGAAGTAAGTCTAGAGCTCCTTTTGGTACTACTGCTGATGTTTGAGCCTGGGTTTTTGCTGGAGCCTGAGTTTCGACTGACGGAATAATCATTTGTGGCATCTGAACCGGAGCAACTCCTGACTGAGATTGAACAACTGGCGGCATACTAACAGAAGTATCTGACTTAGAAAGATCAATCTGTAACATACCAGCAGAAGAAGCTGCTGCCTCTTTTTGTGCCTCTTGTTTAGCTGGGGCCTGAGTCGCCGCTACTGGTGGTGAAATCGCCATCTCTCCCTGTCTCATACCTTGGCCGGGTGTTCCAAATATAGAATCAACCATCTCACCAAATCCCATCTCAGGATTTTTAGCCAGGAAAGATCCTATAGCAGCTATTCCAAAATGACCTTTAGGATTCTCTCTATCGGCTGCTACTTCTGCTGGAAATTCATTAGCTGTTTCAATAGTTCTTTCCTCTGGTTCTCTCTTCACTGGTTCTCTCTTGACTGGTTCCTTACTTCCTTCGGCTAAATAAACTAATCCTCCTCTTGAATAAGTTCTACCTTTTCCAGAAAACATTGGATTCAATTGAGCATTTGGTCCAGCAACTTCGGCCATTTGTTCATTAAATCGTCTGGTATCGAGCTGTTCCTCTTTCTTCATAATGTCTAAGCTATCTGCCCTGTTTTTCTCCATCAGCCTTGCTGTTTGACCAGCAACCTTTGCGGTAACTGCTGCTCCTCCTACTGCACCAGCAGCGGTTGTGGCAAGAGGTCCAAGATAAGCTACTGATGCGGCAGCTCTTGCAGCAGAGGTCCCTTGTTCTAACTGTTCTTGTACATTTTCGGTATTAGTACCTCCATACCCTAATAGTCCACCAGCAGTACCAAGAGGACTTGAAGCTAAGGACATTGATGCTACTTTGCCACTATTAGATGTAAGATACTCAGCAGCATCTTTGGTAAAACCATCTCCTCCTGTGCCAGCACTGCCAGTAGTAATTCCATATAATACCTTTTCTGCTATTGTCAAATCTTGTGCATTTGCTCTCTTATCATTTAAAGCATCTTGAACTCCCATACCAGCAGTAAGTACCGTTCCAAGAGGACCAGTAAATTTACTTGCTGTAGACGCTATTTTGGGAGCAAGAACTCCTGCGGCTGCTGGCGTAACTGCTGGCATAGCTGCTCTAGCAACAGCCAGATCTTTTGTTACACTAAGACCAGAATTAAATGCTCCTCCTAATTTCAAAGCCTTTTCAGATGCTGTTGCTTCAGAATCGGTAAGAGCTTCATAGGTTTTTGTTGTTGCGTCCATGGCAGAGCTAATTGTACTCCATCCTGGAATTCCCTTACCAGCTGTTCCCATAGCGTAATCAGCAGTATCCATTGCTGAAACAGCAAACTCACGAACCTTATTAGGAGTACTAAACGACGCTCTTTCTGATGCTATTTCAGATCCTTCTTCTGCTGCTCCAAAGAAACTCTTAAATGACTTGTATCCACTCTTAACTCTATTCAAAACACTAACTGGTTTCTGGCTCCCTTCTGCCAGATAGACCACTCCTCCTTTGCTCTTATTAATAGCCTGTAATAATGGAAGATACTGTTGAGTAGACTCTCTATTAATAACAAACTCACCGGGAGTTAGCATTGCAGGAACAGTATCTGTACCTTTTGGTTGAAAATTAACTAATGCTCCAGTACTAGCATATAAAGTTCCTGGAGCATTTCCTCCAGCAGGAGCTACTCCTTCCAATGAAACTCCTTTTCCAGCAGCCACAGCAGCAGCAGCACCCAATTTACCTCCCTCTACCTTAGCATCGAATCCTCTAGCATTCCTAATCTCGACTGTTAATCCATCTATTGCTTCTATAAGCTGACTATTAGAATTAATTAACCTAGCATTTACTAGTGCTAACCTTCCAATTTCAGTATTAGCATCAGCTTGTCTGCCGGTAGTTTTAGTATACTCGTCGGTCGCCTGCTTCATGGCAGGATCAAATGTTCTGTTTTTAGTTGCTTCAATATCTGCCCTAACCATAGGATTATTAATTTGTCCTGTTTCTATGGCCATTTGTGTTTTAAGCTGGGCTTCTTGCTGATTAAATATATTCTCTATCTGCTCATCTGATAAAGTTTTTCCTTGTCTAGCAGCCTGGTTTTTCATCTCTAGTTTTTGAGCGCCCCTAATGTTGGGGTCCTGGAACATTGATAATGTTTCTTGTCTTTGTTGTGCGAGGACGGTGTTGCCTGCTCGATATGCTCCTTGGATAGAACTTCCACTTCGGAGAGCCTGACTAAATGCCGCCCTTGCTTCTCTAGAATTAGTTGCGTTATTTAAACCTCCTCTTAAATTATTTTGTAATCTAACAAATGTATCATTAAGTTTCTTAGCTTCTTCTGGAGTTTGTGTTAATAGCTTGTTAACTAGTTCTGATCTATTTTTCTGTAAATCTCTAACTTTAGTAACTTCTCCAAGTGCTTTTGCTGCTAATTCAGAACTATTAGCTAATCTTTCTAGTGCTTCTCTATTATCTCTTATAGAATTATTAGTTTGATCAAGTTCTTCTCTAAACTTTATAATATCATCATTATTAGTACTATTGCCTATTTGTTCTACAAGACCCTTGCCTCTATTTTGTAAATTTTCTATGTTTGCACTAATTGCTTTTGGATCGGTTGTTCCGCCAGTAAGGTCGGATATTTCCGAATCGAAACGGGTTTTAGCTTCGGCAAAAGTTTCTCCAATACCGGTTAATGCTTCCCTTAAATTCATTTTGGCATCATCGATAATATTTCTTGCCTTAATAAGAGAATCAGCGTGTTGTTTAAGGAGAACAGAAGATTTAGCTAAGTTCTTGCTAAAATCATTTAGATAATCTTGCGTGTTAGTTAATAGGCTCTTTGATTTTTCAATACCTCCACCAGCATCTTGAATAATACTCTTTGATTCTTCTCTAATACTTTCGATAAATTTATCTGTAGCTGCTTTGGGTCCATTAGCAAACTCTTGCTGTATTCCTTTATCTTTTGCTTTAGCGTCTATAGAAGATGTTAATTGATTAATTATTGTGTCTTCCATTTCTTTAGGAAGACCTAGAGCTTTGACCTGTTCTGTTCCTGTTTTCTTTGCTGTTTCTGCTGCTTTGTCTACTGTTAATCCAGCATCGGTGCTCAGGTTTTTTCTAAGTTCTGCTTCTATAGCTGGTACTAAATCTCTCTCTAATATAGAGGAGCCCTTAACCATTTTAGCATCTGCTGCTGGTAGAGACTGAGTTGCAACGTCTAGGGCTTCCTCAAATGCTTTTTTAGAATATGTTTTTGGATTATTTAGTACATCAACACTTTTTGAAGCAAATTCTGGAGTAGTTATATTTCCTGTTAGAGCACCAGTAGAATAATCAATACTTGTTTTTCTTTGCTGAATATTAAAATTATTCTTATTAATGGCTTGATCAATACTATCATACATTCTTTGAAAACTCTGTGCCAATTTGCGTCCGGCCAAATTCGCGGCCTCTAATGCATCGGCGACTTGTTTAGCTTTGATGGCTGTCAAAATCTCTGCTTGCGTAGCTATTTTTCTAGCAGCTATTTCGTCTATTATCTCCTTATTTCTGTTTACAGTTATTGGTTTTCCAGTAGCTTTCTCTTCTGCCGCTTTAGCTGCTGTATATTCTGAAATACCCTCAGGAGTACTCATTGCAATAGCTCTTCTAGCACCACCCAACTTATCGTTGCTCATAATCTGTTCTATAGAAGCACCGCTGTTAATTTCTGCTTGAATTTGCTTATATCCCTTATCTGCTATAGGAGCAAACTTTTCGGCTTCTGCTCTATTAACTTCTGCTAATTGCTTAGCGTCCATCTGGGCGCTGCCCTTAAAATTTAGATTTAATAGATCTCCCCAGCTTCTATTTTGGTAAGCATAGTCTTGTTTGGCCGTATCGATATTGGCACTAGTATCTTTAGCTTGCGTCATCACCGCATTTGATAATTCTTTATTAAGGGCTTCCTGAAAATCAATATTGCTCATATCAATTTCAAATTTCTTAAAAGCATCATCTAAACTGGCTGTTGCTGCATTAATCTCTCTTGCTCTCAGTGCCTTTTCAACTTCTTTGACGGCTTTTTGTTGTGCTCCAGTAAAGTCTGTCATATAATCAGCAAAAGCAACAAGGCCGGTTCCAGCAGCAATAACACCAGCCGATATTCCACTTGGATCAACAGCCAGACTCTGTGCCGCCATACCCAAACCAGTACTAGCAATCGTTCCAGTACCAGAAATAACAGCACCAGTTTTTGCAGCTTTTAATTTTCCTTCATCTGTGCTAGTATTATAGAATGAATTAGCAATAGTGTTACCATAGCTAGAAGCTAAGCCACCAACAACGGCACCGGCTGCGGTTGCCATACCTATGCCTTGACCAAAAGTTTTAGGCATATTTCTCTTTATGGTCTGATATATAGGACTATTTCTGGTGTCCATAAATCCACCAGCGCCAACTCCCTTTTCTCCCTTAGTTCTAGCCAAATCATTAATAATTTCTCTTCTTATAGAAACTTCTTCTTGTGCGGCTTTTTTAACATCTGCTAGCATCCTAGACTGTTCAGCATTAGATGCTGCTTTATACGTTTGACTACTTTGCAATTCTTGCATTTTTGATGCAATAAGTTGTTTGTCCATAACAGCCAAAGTTTTTCGGTCTCTTAAAGATTCATTAACGTATTTTTGAATATCTTCTCCTGATATTCCAGCAGCTTGAAAATCAGTTTTTTTAACTCCGGTCACTTTTTGGGCAGCACTTAGGTATGCTAATTCTTTAGTTTTAGCTTTTTCTTCAGGAGTAGTGGCTAGTTCTGTTGCTCTTTTTTTAACCTCTTCTGGGGTTGCTCCTGGCATCTGTAGTGTAGAACTTATATCTTTAATTTTTTGGGCTTTAATAGATTTTTCAGCTTTTGCAGCTTCTGTTATGATCTGCTGTTGGGATCCTCCAGAACCAAGCTTTTGACCTATATTAGAATTTCTGAAACTATCTTCTAAAGTTTGGGTTTTTTTAACTCTGGTTGATGATTCTTCTCTAACTGCTGCTAATGCTGTTTCGGCCTTAGTGATTTGTTCAATAGAAGCGCCAGTAATTGTCATTCTCTCAATATCTTTTTTGATAGCTTTTTCCATAGCTTTATAGCTAATATCTCCACCAATTTTCATTAATTCTGCCACATTACTTACGTTAACCCCAAGATTATTGAGCTCTTGACTAATGATTTTAACTGTCTCTGCAGTTTTATCAGAAACCTGTAGGGTAGCTCTGCTAGGAGTATCTGGTCTGGTTACTAATTTTGGAGGATTAGATACTGATGGGGCTCTCATACCTTTTGCAATATAGCCCATCAAATCTTCTAGATCTTCTATTGCTCTATTAACAATAACAGAACCACCAGAAGCATATCCTTGAATTCCTCCTACTATTCCTCCTTTATTAAAGCCCGCTATTTTATCAGCATGATTTAATTGATGTAATTTAGTATATCCTATTCTCTGTGCTGCCTGTTTATTAACAACAAACTCTCCCGGAGTTAACAACGCAGGAACAGTATCTTCTACGGACCCGCCAGAAGCAAAACCTTGTCTTTTAGCAGCAAAGAAGGAATTCATTACGGCCCTAGAATCCAACTTAGCATTTTGTCTAATAACGTCTTTATCATTTATTAGATTTGGATTTTTGCTATATCCGCTTTGTAATACCCATGCTGGATCAGTAGCTGGTGGCCATGTCTCTTCTCTTCCGTGTAATTTAGGATCTATTAAAGCATCATTACGGGTCCAGTCTGATGGTTTTAGTGGAGTTTTCTTAACATCTCCTCTGTTTTTAAAATAATATTCCCAAACTTTTTTAGCATCTCCACTAACTGCCGACCTATCAGATGTTAGCATCGCTCCTTTTTCAGTAGCCGCTTCCATTAAAATATCATATAGTCTAGGACCATAACCATTAGTAGCACTAGATAGTCCTACATAATAAAGATTATCTCTCATCTTATATGCTGTAGCATATCCTTGCCTGCTATCGTTCTTTAAGTATCCGGCACTAATCATTGTGCCATCTTCGCTAATGCTTATTTTACCGTATTGTTTTTCTTGTTTTTGTTCTGGTTCGGCAACTCCTCCAGCAGCATATCCCATAGCGTTCTTAAGATCAGAGCGAGATTGTGCTATTCTTTGGGCTTGTGTAAGAAGTGGTCGATACCCGGCATCAGGTTCTCCCTTTAGTTGTTCTGCTAATGCTAATTGTTTTGGGGTTGACGTTCTACTTTGTGGGGTTAATTGTCGTAATAATTCTGATGGATCACTTCTTAGACCACTTCTATTTTTTTTCTCTTGTATTCTTTTTGCTAAATATTCTTTAAATTCTTGTTCATTGTATCCATATGTATCTGCTGTCTTTTTAATTTCATTGAATTCTTGATCGCTTAGACCAGTACCCTTTTGTAGACCGTAAACGTATTGTCCCAATCTTTTTGATATCGATCCTCCAAACGGTGATGGTCCAACACCAGCTTCATAGTCAACTGTTCTTGAGGCTTTTCCTCCCTTAGAGAATCTAGATACTGGCATACCTGCTTTATCAAAACCAAATGCTTCTTCTTGTTGTGGCCACGGACCATAGTTTTCACTATAATATCGTTTAAATTCTTCTTTTGCTCTACCAATATTATCTGAACTAAGAGTACGCTTAACTTCTGTGGGCCAGTCTGGTGCTATGCCAGGGAAAGCCTGGGCTGCTGCCATGCCTAAGCCATTCTCGAAGTCTACCGCTCTATTTTGTACACTTCCTCCAACAGCACCCATTTTAGCAAGTGCTGCTTCTAGTATAGCTCCTTCTGCATTAGCATTTCCAGTAGCTGCTCTTTCTTCTTCGCTTAATTTTCTTAATTCTGCATATTGAACAGCACTCTTGCCAGCTTTTTTAGCATCATTAATATTTTTGATATTGTCATCTACGAGTCTTTCAGCCAGACCCATAGCTGTTCCTTTATTTCCTCCGCTAACTCCGGTTATTTTATCAGCGCCCAAAGGAATACCTAGTTCATTCAGCTTTTGACTTAATAGACCGGCATTACTTTGAGGTCTGGCTGTAAGAACTCTTATTCTGTTTATGAATGAAGAATCAAAACCAACTATATCTTTTATCTTTTCTCCGAGGGGAGTTAATTTAACTTTATCTCCGTTAAGAGCTTTGGCCACTTTATCTAGATCGTCATATGAGGGAATATCTGGTTTTCCATTTGGTCCAAAAATATCAGCACCATGAACTAATGTTTCATCAAAATCAAGAGCCAATGGAGCATTACCACCAAAAATCATAGTATTCTGAATATCTGCTCCAAATTTTTCTATAGTATTTTCTACCATCTCTCTCATACCAGCAACAGCATCGGCATATTTACTAGATAATCCCCTTATAAAAATTGTAGAACTTTCAAATCCTGGAATATCAAATGGTATTTCAGTACTCTTATCAAATGGTTGCAATCCAACAACTGCTAATTTTTGACTCTTATTAATATTCTGTGCTCTTCTAATTGTTTTACCTTCTTCATTGCTCAAAGCGTCATTAACCGCTTTAAGAGCGGTCGGATCCAAAGTATCTCTTTTCTTAATAACCTCTGCTCTTAATAGACTATCGAGTGTTCTTTGTCCACCAGGAATCCCTAACAAGCTCTTCACCCCTTTGATACCGCCCATCTCTTTTATTTGTGCTAAGATAGCATCTTGCAAGCTCATATTTTCTAGTTGGGCTGTTTCTTCTACTGTTCCTCCTTTGAGAAACTTTTGTATTTTTCCACCTAATGCAAATCCCATAGCTTTTTTATAAGATGGATCAACTTGATAAACTATAGACCTCCCTATATCTACTGGTGGTCTATCATCTATTTTTGGAGTGAATTTACCAAGCATTTTAGCGGTGGAGTATCTTATACCATGTCTGAATCTTTTAGCCAATATGGTTTCGTCTGGTGTGATACTCTGTCTGAACCTAACCTCTATTGGATCGTCACCACCAACAAAATCAACTGGAGCTTGTGGATCTTTGGTTTTTCTATAACCGGATAATCCATCTTTTTTACTTATATATTCTCCAATAAAATCTTCAAAAGCATAACCTCCAGCTTGTTTAATTGTAGATTTTTTACGAGAGTTGTAGACAGAGGTGCGTTTCTGGATATAGTCAGAAAATTGTTTATGAGGATTAGACTCGTAATACTGTTCGATTTCTTGTCGTCCTATAGTTCTTCTGTCTATCTCTCCTTCTATCTCATCTTGATTTTGTAAAACTTTCGAATACCTATTGATATAACTTGGGATTTGTTTTCCACTACTAAACTGAGACACTCTTTCAAGAGTAACAGGACCACCCTTGGCATACTTATTCATCTTATGAAGATTTTGAGCACCAATAGCCTGAACAGCTTTTTTACGAATAACAAACTCTCCAGGAGTAAGCATAGCGGGGACGGTATCTCCGTCTCCACTACCGGGAACAACTCCGCCGCTAGCAAAAGCTCTTACCGGACCACCTTGAGAGAATAATGGTTTTTCTTGACCCTTTTTACCAGCCCCTGGCTTTAGTCCTTGACCAAAACCGCTAGCAAATTGAGTTATAGCACTAGCCCCCTTGAACGCTAGCATAACACCCAAAAGAGGAAGCAGTCCCTTACTAGCATCAGCAACTTTAATAAGAGCACTAGCTAATGACAATGTCGCTTTAACCATAACTTGGAAGCCTTGACTTTGTCCAATTTCTCTAAATAATGCCAAGAATTCTTGTCTAACTTTTTGAATTTGATTTGCTAAAGATAATTGTGCTGTTGCGGCATCTTTTGCCAATGATCCTTGTCCTTGTTGTGCAACCTTTAGGGCATTTTGTGCAACAGAGAATTGTTGGATAAGAGGAATAACCTTACCAATTTGTCTGAAGCCACCAAGTTCTTCTATGATTTTTGAGAACTTGACATCTCGTGGATCAAGACTATTTAATCCTTTACTTAGTAATTCTACTGCTTTATAAGCTCCAACGAATTTGCCTTCAGCGTCTTGTAGGTTAACTCCGAATTCTTTCAAGGCATCTATTGTTGATCCTCTTTGAATTCTGGTAAAAATTGTTCTTAAACCAGTAGCGATAGTTTCAGCACTTTCACGAGTTGTTGCTCTTACACTAGTAAAAACAGCAATAAATTCATTAAGAGCATCTGTTCCTTCACTAACTCCTTTACTAGCAGTAGCAAACACACCACCGGTACGCTGAATAGCGGTAATGATATCACTAGCCTCAACAGCAAACTTAGCAGCAACAGTATTTATAGAACTCAATGCTTTTTCCAGACCTCCAGCATCAATCCCGAACTGTCTCATCAGAGCAATACTTCCTTCAACGGTTTCATTCATACTGTCAAATGACGGAGCCAACGAACTCAAAGCAAGTGCTCTTAATGCTTTTTCTGTATCTTGAGCATTTAAACCAGCTTGTGCCAAAGTACTAGCAACATCGGTCAAAGCAGAACTACTAACACCAAGTCCTACTGATAACGATGTAATCTCTTGAGACAATGACTTTAGTCCATTTGCTGATTGTCCTGTAACCTGTTGTAGTTTTACAAATTGCTGATCGTATTCGATAAAAGCCTCTATACCCTTATTAATACTGTTACTTAAAGCATAAATACTGGATGTAACAATACTAAAAGCAGCAAATCGTCTAACGGCTAATGCTGACTGCTTACCAAACTCTTCCATTTGCGTGGTGGCTTGAGCAAGTTCTTTTTTAGCATTATTAGACTCTGTATGTATTTGATTAATAGCATTAGAAGAAGCAGTAAGTTGTTGTGGTAAGTTTTTAATATTAATAGAACCAACAGCTTGACCTAAAGCAGTAAGAGCTTGTGCTGCAGAAGCTGCTGTGGTAGTTGTAGAGGAGAGAGTTTTGTTTAATTGTTGTAAGCCAGCATTAAGTTGTGCTACATTCTTAATGGAGGATTGATTAATTTTAAGATCAACATTGGCTGTAATTGTACCAAGTTGCTGTTTTATAGAAGAGGTTATGGCCCCGATATTGGTTGGGCCTTTCAAGTTCAGTTGTGCTGTTAAATTAAATGCTGCTGCCATTTAAAAATTCCTAAAAAAATAGCACCAATGAATAGTTATTATTCACTGATGCTACTTTGGTAAGTGGATATGTAGAGACTAGACTATAAGACCTACGAGGCAACACTAGAGTTTTCAGCTTTTGCAGCATCAGCCACAACTGGTTCTGCACTAGCTTCTGGTTTGTTGTCTGTAGAAGGTTTATCATTAGTTTCCTGATCCGGTAGAATTGGGTTTCCATTGTCATCTAAAAATGGTTTAGTATCAACAACATAATCGCCTTCTAAGTTTACTCTATTACCATACTTATCAACAAAATTCCCTTCCTCGTCAATAAATCTACCACTCTCGTCAATTAGCCTGCCATCGCCATCAATAAGTCTGCCCTTCTTGTCAATCAACCTTAGTTTATCATCAACGAAATGATACTTCTTTAAAAATTTATTTTCTGGGAGACCATTTTCATAATCGTTGTCCAAGCCATATAACATATTAGCCAAATTCTGTGCGCCCAATAACGAAATCGGTTCAGCAGCCCTATTGAGATAGTCTTCCATATCTCTAAAATATGGCTGTTTAGTATCATTATACACCACGCAAACACTAACTAAATAATTAAATCTAGCATTATCTGCTTGGCCTTCTGCGCTATGGTTGTCTAGTGATGTACGAACACTGATCAGCTCTCTGATTTCGTCTCGTATGCTCTTCATTTTAATAGCAAGGTCTTTCGCCTCATTTAAACTAAAACCGCCCTTAGCAAGCCTCTTTTCTCCTTCAAGAAGGTCTCTTTGTAATGAAGTAAACTTAGCCTGTTTTTCATCATTCCATAGTCCCTGGTCTTGCAATAGGTCATCAAGTTTGGCCCTAACAACACTCTTACTTTTGATAGCATCCGTAAAAGCTTGATTATAGACTTTTTGAGCTTCTCTTTGGTCATTTAATGAGGGGGTTCTAACTAAAAATTCCTTCTCTTTTCCTTCAACTGTTCCATTAAAAGTCTTGGTCTTCATATTATTTGTCTCCTTCATTCCTGTTATTAAATTTATAGGTAATCTTAGATTGATGTGAACTTACAAAAATATTGGCTAGTTCATTAGTTGCTGCTCTCATTTGTTTATTACCATTATTCAGTATTGAATTCCTGGTATATTCCCAAAGGTCCAAGTATTCCTGTTGATCTGGGCTTTCTTCTTCCCAGAGGTGTCCAAAAGATTCTTCAAACCTAGCCAAAGAACCGATCATGGTTGTTTTAAATTTGATTTCAATATCTGCTATGATTTTATCTATATGTGTCATTGTTACTCACTCTTATATTAAGTTTTATTTAAAGACTCGTAAACGTCAGGAAGTGATTGTTGACTAACGTTTCCAACTCTATTAATGGCATGAAATCTTTCTTGCATTATCGCCATACTATCAGAAGAATTCATTTCCATCACTTGATCTACTCCTTCTGCGCTATCCGTAAATATAAATACTTCCTGAGCCTTGGCCATTTGCGAACTACTCTTGGTGATTTGTTCCTGTTGTTTAGACTTTTCCATATTCCTATATTGTAGTATCATCCAACCGTCCAATGAGTCGTCATCATTAATTACACTATCTGTTGGTTTTTCTGGATGATTATAAATACTATCGTACATAATACTGAAACTAGCTAAACTTCTCTGTTCATCACTCCACTCTATGATCGCTTTACCAAAAGCGTTTTCTTTACCAACTGTCCAATATGATTTCCATAAGTCTGATCTTGCGATTTTTCTGTATATTGTTGCATTTAAAAGATGCTTATTAATTTCGTTAATTAGTCCAGTGAATTCTGTATATGAATTTTGGTTTGATGTAAAGTTTTTAAATACCTTTTTATCATTATGGAATAAGGTATTAGTTATTAGATATTCATACTTAATGCTTTCTGCATATCCTTCTAATGTATTGTTATAAAAAGAAGATTTTATTTCAGATAGTTTTGAAATTCTGTCTCTTATAAAAGATAAACTTTTCCTCGTTTTCTCTGTTTGCTTGCTATTGAATCTGCTATTATATAGAGAGACTTTTAGATCATCTATTGCTTTTTCAGAATTTTTCAGAAATGCTGACATGTCCTTATCCCATATTCCTAAAGATATCATGTAATTATCTAAATATTCAGCTCTCATCCAATCATTATATTTTTCGTCATTAATAATAGACTGAAAAATTAAATTAGACTTATATTTAATATAGGGTTCCTGGCTCCTTAATTCATATTCTTTGTTTTGATATGAAAAAATTAGTTTGCCAGACAGGATCCTGTATAACTCCAATTCAATATCATTTATCATTACTATCTATTTTATCTTTTTGGCTGAGTTTTTGTTTAAGAGATAATATGTCATTATCTTTTTCTTTTAGCTGTTGCTGTAGTGATTCCATATATTTTTGAGTTTGATATATGTCAACGTACAGTTTTCCTATTATCATCAATAATTCTTCCATTTTATAATCCTAAGTCCTAAAACAATATTCCTTAATAATCTTTTTTCTTAAACTTAGACAGTAGCTCCACTAGCATAGGTATTTGTTGCTTTCATATAGAAATCATTGTAGTTTCTAAAGCTATAAGTAACAGTAGCATTTCCACCACCAGTATCTCCACCAGTATAATTTACTGATGTTAATTGATTGCCAGATCCTAAAAATATAGATAGGCTGGAACTATCTCCCGTTGCTCCGCAGATATTAATTGTAATCGGGAGCATCTGTAGATTCTTATAGTAGACTGAACATCCGCTATCGGCCAAAAAGTCTTTAGCGTCAACATAGTCTCCTACTGTTGCAACTACTTGGAATTCACTAGTGACTTCAACTGGAAAGGTTGCATATCTTGTTCGTGGAGCAAATGCTCCTAGTTCATTTATATTCTCTCTTCCTAGATTAGCACTAATGGTAATATTCTGTAAGTGAGTTGGACCAACACCTGTTGGCATACCACCACTACCCGTTGGTAAAATAGAGGTACCTATATCAATAAACTGTCTTCTTGCTAATTTGGAAGCCTTGAGTGTTCCGGCATCAAAGGAGTACCCTGTCATGGTGCCACCCAAACTATTTTTACTCCATTCCTTATGATTACCGACAAAGCTTAATTCTTCAGTACCATTTCCGTCTACAGGAAAAGTATAATTCAAACGAGAAACATACATTCTATTGCAACGAACGTATTCGTCAGTTGTTCCAGTTGATGATGTTGTAATACCATCATAGATACCCAATCTAAAATCAATACTATTATTTGCCAAGCCTCCTAAGCCTTTATCCTGAAGTTGTGTTGGAGTAGAGAAGCTTGAGCAATTAGCTCCAGCAATACCGCTAGTTCCTCCCATACTCATTAAATACAATGGGGCTGTTCCATCAAGCAATTTGCTCACTGTAACTTCAATATTAGGAACATTTTCAGACATATTATATAGATCAAGAGCACCAAGCTGAAATGTTTGCTGGGTATCAAAAGCGGTATTCATGCCAACACTTTGAACGCCGAGAGGCTGATACCAACTACCGTAATACACTCCTGTGGTTCCTGGCTTAATTTGTGCAACTTGTGATCCGTAAAATACTCTATTTTTATTGCCCATTATTATCTCCCACGATTTATTTATTTAGGTTAATGAGGAAACTGATGATTTTACTGAATTGCTACTATCTGCAAAGTTTTTATATTTTGCATAAACGCCAGTTGGTATAATATTTAATTTATTGAATGTTTGAAAACTATAGGTGGTTGTGGCATTTCCTCCACCAGTGTCTCCACCAGTGTAATTTACACTAGTCAATTTATTCTTTTTACCAAGATCAATAATCATATAGTCGTTACTAGTTTCTCCACAAACTTTAATAGCAATTTCTTTGTCTTGTAAGTTTTGATAGTCGCTACCTGTACAGCCGCCAGCACTATTAAAATCATCAGCATCCACCAAGTCTCCGCTGGTTGAAACTACTTGAAATTCGCTAGTGACTTCAATGGGGAAAGTAGTATACTTATAATAAGGACCAAAAAACCCTAGTTCATTAATATTTTCTCTGCCTAAATTAGCACTAATGGTGATATTTTGAATCATTGGAGTCTTTAGTCTTGTATCTGTTTGGTCGTCATTTAAAGGAATTCCTCCCTTACCTGTTGGTAGTATACTACAAGTTGCAAGAGTACCTAAACTAGAAAGATCAATTTTACCATCAGCATCTCTGGTTGGATAAGTATAAGATCCACCACCAGTCAAAGCAATAAATTGTCTTCTAACAACATAACTAGCTCCACTTCCTTGAGGAGTAGCATTGTCATCAGAAGTTATAGAGTTTTCATCTGACGGAATATTAGCTGATGTTCCCCATACCTTGCTTGTTCCAACTAATGTGACTTCTTCAGTAGCTGTTCCTTCAACAGGGAATGAGTAGCTAACTCTGGACAAATACATACCGCTACAGAGAGTGTAGCTTTGAGTGGTACCGGTAGCATACGAGTTAGTATCAGAAAAAACTGCGAATCTAACATTAACCATATTATTACTAATTTCTGTTAAATTCTTATTAGCTGCTTTTAAATTACTAGTATTTGCGCTATCTACCTGTGCTGTGCATAAGCAGTATAATGGAGCTGTTCCGTCTAAAACTTTATTAAGAGTAACCTCTATCTGAGGCACATTTTCAGTTTGAGAATATACTTGCAAAGTACCAAGTTGTGATACTGGAGTGTTATTGAAAGTGGTGCTAATTCCAGCACTCTGTAAGCCTCTTGGTTGTACCCACTTTCCACTACCGTATACTAGATAAGAGCCTGGGGTTCTATAGTTTCCATTAGACCCTGTGCTTACTGGTTGTAAATGAACACTTTGTGAAGCATAAAAAATTCTTTTATTAGACATTATCAGTATCTCCAGTATAGTTAGAGTCGATAGTTTCAGTATTAAGTAAGGAGACCTCGTTAGGCTGGCTAGTATGGCTTGGTTGAACAGTAACGTTTGGCTGGCTTTCTTCCTTGTAATCAAGAGCAGATACGCTGCCGGTGGAAGCATCTATAGCAATACCATCAGCATATGTTCCGCTAGCACTAATTGCAAAATTATTAAAATTACGGAAACCATATGTTACTGTAACATTGCCTCCGCCAGTGTCTCCACCAGTATGATTAACACTAGTTAATACATTTTTCTTTCCAAGATCCAAAATCATTCCGTTTCCGCAAGTATTAGCAGTATTAGCGGTATTTATCTGTATTTTAATTTCGTGTTTTTTAAGGTTAGTTTTTGATACTCCACAAAAATCTTGTAAATAAAAGTCGTTAGCATTGACGTAGTCTCCGTTAGGTGAAACTACTTGAAATTCACTAGTAACTTCAATAGGAAAGGTTGTATATCGGCAATATGGACTAAACTTACCTAGCTCATTAATATTTTCTCTTCCCAAGTCTGCACTAACTGTGATACTCTGATAGTGAGGACGAGAAGTACCACTAGTTTGAGCAAAGCCTGCTGAATTTGGAAGCTTGATGCCTCCACTGCCTTCAGGTAACACAGAATCTAAAATATTAACGTATTGACGAGTAAGAACTCCACTAGTTTTTGTGGGAGTTATGCTTCCAACAACTGTAGCTGGATCAAAAACGGTAGTAGCATTAAATCCATAAGTAGATTGATCAAGAAAAGTTCCGGTATTCCATATTTTATGATTTCCAACTAATGTAACTGATTCTGTTCCGTTTCCATCAATTGGAATAGTAAAGTTAAATCTTGATAAATACATACCACTACATACAACATGACTACTAGCACTATTTTTAACATATTGTTTATTATCTGCAAAAATTCCTAATCTAAAATTAACACGATTATTTACTAAAGACCCAAGAGATTGTCCACCATTAGCTCCGTCAGCACCAGCACTACCTCCCATGCACATGGTATATAAAGGAGCAGTATTGTCTATTACCTTGGTCATGGTTACTTCAACATTTGGAGTATTCTCTATATTTTCATAAAGCTCTACGGTACCTAGCTGAAATGCTTGCTGCAAATTAAATGTGGTATTCATTCCAACGCTTTGTAAGCCTAGCGGCTGATACCAGCTTCCGAAATAGGTGGTATCTGCGTCTTGTGGTCTTAATTGAGCTGTTTGAGAAGCGTAATAGATTCTATTATTAGGCATTGTGATGCTCCATATCTTGAATTCGGTAGTTAATAGCTAAATACACCTAAAATTGTACGATCTCTGATTCTTTTTTAAGTATCTCTAAGATATCGTCTCCAAAAGATTTAGCAACTTTATAGTTCTCAAAACTCATGAATAGTCCATGTAAAGTATTTAAATTTTTCATCATAGCAATATTAGGCTTTTGATATAAAATTAAGTTATTATTAATTGCCAATATGTCTTTTTGAAGCTGATCAAGATCTAGTGAATTATACACTAAAAAATGTAAACTTTTGCTATTTTGCATATTAGTTGATAAAATATGATCAATACTTTCTTGTAAACCATTTGGCTCTATAAAATTATGACATTTCCAGGGGATTAGGGATTTGGAAACAAATGCTTCTTTATCTTTTTCTACAAAACGACGAAAATTTGGTTCTCTAAACATTACAGAAAGAAATTGAGGTTTAATATCAAGATTATTAAGTTTTTGTATAAGACTATCTGTCTCGCACTCTTTATCTATGTCTAATAATAAATAGTATTTAATTTGACTATTTTTATTTATTTGAGCTAATAGATCAACATCTTTAAGATTTTCTTTATTTTGTTCATAGACATCTTTAGCAAAACCATATCTACAAGCATATTCTTGGATAACATTAAAATCATTTTCTTGAGTAATAGTTTTATATGATTTGATTTGATCTATAATGTTTTGAGAACATTGGGCAGATGCGGTCTCGCTGACAGGATTAGCAAATAAGCATCTTTCACATTTTGTACTAAGCATTATCTTCTCCTAATTTCCTATGGGAACATTTCCATCGACCATCTAACAACCCCATTATACAAGCTAGAGCTTAAGGAGTTGACCTCGGACAAATAAGCGTCTTTGATATACGTATAATATGTTGCGTAGGTATCATTAGCTACTATCTGATCATAATTTAGTGCTGCGTTATTTTTTTCTCCTCTATAGTTAACATAATAAATATTATCTTTTATTACTTTATTAACATCATACATATAAAATGTTTTATCTTTTTGTAATAATAAAATATCTATTAGGTTATTTCTTTGTACGGGATTTTCAGTTAGTATATGTAGTAATATGTCTTGTATAATAATATTATCTGTTGTTCCTAATTGTCTGGGTATTTGTTGTGTTCGTGGAGATAATTCTACAATTATGGTGGGTAGTTGTATTCTGTGATTGGCTGTTATACTTGAGTCTCCATTAGCCTTGAAGGCTGCTGGATTATATGTTAATTGTTGAACTTCTTTCCACCAAGAAGACTCACTAGCTTTATATACTTGAACATATCTATAAGAATAATTTAGTTTTACAGTACTTGTGGAAGCAACAGGATTATCGAATGTTATTCTTCCTAGCGGATAATTAATACTATAACCATAGGATCCGCTACCATTTGGGGCAGGTAAGAATGTATTATTTAAATAAATGCCAGAAATACTAGTAGGGGACTGATTGGGAATTCCTGTCTCATAAACCCAGTCCTTTCTAACAGATTCCCATACTTTAACTTTGCCCGTAGTAGTCGGAAGGGCCGGATCAACAACACCATTTAGCTGATGAAAATTAGAGCCAGAGATGCCGCTAGTGGGTATGCTAACATTAACATATGCTCCTATATTAAGAAAAGCCCAGTCTAAAAAACTTTTAAGATTATCTTCTAAACTAGAGACTCTATTTTTTTGACCTATAGTATCGACATGTAAAAAATTAGTCATATGTTTGCCTCAATATTTTTTTGCATTATGCTATACACTTGTGGCTCGACTCTCTCTATTGCTCTGGTTGTCCAGTTTCTGTCTCTAGATCCTACAAATGCCGGTGGCACTCTCCAAGAATCTGATGACGGGACCATAATCGCCATACCGGACCTAGATCTCGGACTTGAGCCATATTTGACCTCAAAATTTCTTACTATAAGCTCATTATTTTTTAGGCATAGCCATTCTAGCCAAGGTAAGGAATACCCCTTGATATCTGTTACATATGCTGGAGCAGAAGAAATGACACCACCTAAATTTGATGATTCAAGCATAGATAGCTCAAAACCGCCAGATAATCCAAATGCCCCTATCTTTATTGGAATCTGACGAAATTTTAATGTATTTACCATTAGATCTATAACACTATCAACCTGTGCAGAATCTGGAATGCCTAGTTCTGCTTTTAATTGTCCACTAATTAAAGATTGATATTCTGGTTCGTTTTTAAGAGCTAAAGATACTGCTATTTTAATTTCGCTAGTAATTTTAGGTATAGACTTAGCAATAGAAGCTTCTATCGTCTTTTGGATTTCTGCTAAAATCAAAGATTTGATCTGGCTATCGCTTTCTAGTAATTTTAATGAGAACTTCATTTGCGTTTCCACATAGTAATTATATATCTATTATCTCCTAAACCGGCTGGCATAGGATCTCCTGCTCTTTCATAT
>Ga0114963_10000308_pt1 | contig 32201 bp, 18 predicted proteins | sample C_131016_EF_Meta_FD_87019 | JGI IMG/M metagenome (GOLD analysis project Ga0114963, IMG submission 87019) | Freshwater microbial communities from Lake Croche, Canada to study carbon cycling - C_131016_EF_MetaG | ecosystem: Environmental > Aquatic > Freshwater > Lake | place: Lake Croche, Canada... | reverse complement strand
TTGAGTCCCTTGGCTGGGTTGTCCATGCGAATACCGTCAACGGTCAACGAATTGACTTGTGTTTCCAGTCGTGGATCTCTCAACCACTCAGCAGCTGATTTTTTCTCGGGTTGGCCAGCGCCTTCTGCCATACCTTTTGCAGATAATCTATCTTTGATACTGGCCATTTGTGAACCAGGTTGTGGCTCTTTGCCATACTGCATAAAATGCTTGAGCATGCTTAATTCGTCCTGGTCACGTTGCTCGGGATCAGTACCGTGGCTGATATTGTCAAAATCTGCAGGATTGACTAGATTTTCAAGCTCGCTTTTCAAATTTTCGTATTGCGCATCGTCACGACCACGTGGCTCACCGCCATCTTCATCAGAGAATGAATAAGCAATTTCCTCAGCAGCTGATTCAACATCGCCTTTTTTCAATAAGTCCAATACACGACTATGATCAACACCACTGCTATAGAGGTCAATGCGTTCCATAGATTCGTTATATCTCGCCAAAATTTGTTCTAATTTAGATTCGTCAAAATTTGCACTTTCCTTAACAGTATCAGTTTTATCTTTAGTTGGTTTACGTGAATAGACCGTACCAGTAGAAATCTTCTTGGAATTAAAACCAGCAGTTTCTCCTGGTTTTTTACGCAATTGAGAAGGGGTAGTTTTCCAGTGGAATGGGCTAGTGGATTCTGATTCAGTAAGAGTTTGCTTACCCTCAATTTGACTAAATGTGTCTAATAATTTTTTCATGTCCATTTTATTTTTTTCCTTTTATGGGGCTTGGTATATTATTTTGACGGCTTCCAACTGGACTTACATCCTGTGTTGGAATATCTCTTAGAGTTTTACCGTCTGCTGGGCTCTTAGCCGCAAACTCATATTTACGTGTGACAAAATCTTTAAGCATACTGTCGGTTTTCTTTTGACCAACTTGTTCCTGTGCGCCAGCAACATCTTTTAATTCTGGATCAGTTAACAATGCACCCTCATGATCCTTACCTGCAGACTCTGCTGCCATAGTTTGATCATATTCGGCACGTGTTCTCAAACTAAAATTACTTCTAGTAATACCAGCTCGAACAACAATGTTTGAAATTAACTGTTCTGTAATTGCAGGATACTCAACGGAGAAATCAATAATGTGGCATTCGCAAGGGCCCTCGGCAGGAAAATCTCTATGTTCCTGTATAGGGAGTCTTTTGGGCTTGCTGATATCTGCCAAAGAATACGCATCCAATGCTGATTTAATACGATCAACTACTTCTGTAGTTGGTTCGATATTGGATAATTTGAGGCAAAATTCATATACTTTTTTGCTCTCCGTATAATACTCATTAAATGATTTCTTCATATGTTGGCACCCTGATATTTGTATTTATACAAAATTATTATTCTTTACTATTTGAATTGTTTTCATTTAGGATCTGTTTTAACAATTCGTTACGATCTAACACAATGGCTTGCCCATCTATGGGCGGCAATGTGCTATTTTGGCCAGCTTTTGCTGCCGTTTGATCTAATCTTAACTTTTTTAACTGCAAATCAACTACCCGTAATTTTTTGTCAATTTTGGCTTGTTTGGCTGTGATGGCATGACCTAATAGTACACCTGCTGTTTGCAATATTGTTCCACTGTATCTTGCTTCTACATTAAGGCCAAGATCCATCAAATCCTGAAATTTATTTTTTGCTAGATCAGCAAGCTCATCTAATTCAGTATCGGTATCAATGCCAAGATCACTTACTTGTGGCAATGCTCGATCGATCTTATTAATTATGGCATCAGCTTGAGTTAACATTTCCTGCTGCTTATCAATATTGAAAACTTCTGTAGATTCGATTTCAGCATCTTCAGGAATCGTGGGTAGATCAAATAATTCTTCTAATTTCTTCATAGTATATTACTTAGCTTTTTTTGTGCCTTGGAAAATTTGATCTTCTGTAATAACTCTAAATACCATACCATTTTGTTGGCACCATACCCTAGCAGCAGCCCATTTAGCCATATTAACTATCGCCGCTGCTTGAGCTCTAGGACTACGTCCAGCCTCCTGCAAGCTAGTTTCTTTTTTTGGTTTTACTTCAATAACTTCTGCATGCCTTTGATTATTTTTGTCTAGATAGATTATCATAAAATCAGGTACATAGATCGTATTTTTACCAGTTAGTGGATTTCTATAAGGTATTTTAAATGGTTCACTGGCCCATTGTGTAATTGCTGGGTTATTGTCAAAAAATGTCATAACTGCAAATTCCCACCCGCTACGATAATTTGGAACACCGTTGCCAATATATTTGTCTTGATTTTTGACCTGATATTTTCCTTGGGCGTATTTGCTCATAATACTAAGCTATAATCAATCTTTTTACATATTTGTTGGTATATGGGGCATTTGTTATACCTAAATAGCTGGTACCGACTCTATTTAGATTTAAAAACATAGCAGTATATGCACTGAGTTCACTGGGCGGCATGTCTGAGAATTTTTTAATAACGTCCATAGTCTCCAGCCCTTGGCTCAATGATGATAAAATAACCAATCCAGCAATAGCTTTGGCACCTTCTTTAGTTTCTGTTATATTTTCAAAAAATGCCACAACGGCGTCATCAACATTCTGACTTACGGTCAGATTTGATAAACTCAAATTATTAAAATAGGTCTGCGCATTTTGAGTAACATTTGAAATTTGATTCAAACTACTAGTATCAAATAATTTCATTTTTTAACAAGCTCCTTAACTAAAAGTTGTTTTGATTTTTTTAAACTAATCAACTGTTGATCTGCTTCGGAAACTTGTTGTTCAGCAAATGCTTTAATTTCGATTTGCTGATCTAAATAGCTTTGAAGTTTTTTTATAACTGGTGAACTTGCAGAAGAGCCATTCGATATTTTTTCATTCATTTTTTTATTAAAAAATTTAATATTTTCCAATGCCATCGACAACTGTGGTTGATATTTATCTAGTTGGGTTTGTGCATCAGACATCGACTTGGTTAACATTTTTATTCGATTATCAATAGATGACACCTGTAAATTTTCAGTATCTGTTAAATTTGCCCCTGGCAGGCCTTGGTCAGTAATGTTAAGAGCAGTCGCCATATTAGTCAGATTAGTCATATTAGTCATCGGAATAATCTGAGTCACATTTTGATCAGTTATGGAAAACTCACTCACTGTTGACGAAAATGCTATTTGGTTGGGAGTATTGTTGGATTGATTGATACTTTGATCAACTATTGGTGTTTTATTTGAAGCATTTGAAAGAATATTTGATCCTTTATTAACTACATAAGATCCTATGTTTGGTATTCCCCCAAATCCTTCAGTAACTGCTGGCACAACTATTCCACCAATTGTTGGGCCAAGAGCGCCCTGAACTTTTGCTATTGATTGTCCTACTGTTTTGTTAATTGCCGTAGTAACTTTGGAGGTTGCATTATGCGCAATTGATTTGGCTATCGGTACAAAAATTTTATTACTTATAAAACTATCTTTTCCAAATATGCTATCACCAGCACTAGTAATCCAATCTTTAGCTGGGGGATTATTTTTTGGATTTTCTAAAGGCTGTTTTGACCCATCAGGTTTGTCTGATGATAGTCTATTAGACCCTTTATTTGTTCTATCAGTTGCTGACCCAGGGCCCATCAAGTTTTCTTCTTTTCCTAAATTAGGAGATGGGGTCTTATCATAACGTATGGTGCCAAAACCTTTTACAGTATCCTCACTAATAGTTCCACTATAATATAAGACTGTTTCATACTCAACAACCATATCGTGGCTCATTAATGTATTTGATTCGTCATACTTATGGTCCCCGTGTTTAAAAGATTTTATAATAGGATTTACTAAAACATACTCACTAAAATTTTTCTGATGCAAGCTGAAAATTCTTATACTATTTAAAAATTCTGAATTTGTTGAGTTTTTTGGTGAATATCCCCAATCAACGGCAGATCTCTCATTATATTTGTGTTTAATTTGATACAGAGATTCTGAATAATCACTATCTCTATAATAATAATTAAAATAACTAAACCAAAAATCTCTCACAACGTTAGCACTATCATCATGAAATGATATACTCACTGGATCATATTTAATTTTGGTCTGAGTGTAATTCACTCTATTATATGCATTTTGTTGCTTCATTTCTACAGTAAATTTTGGGAGAGTGATTGCTTTTACTAACATTCCTAGTTCAACCAAACTAACTGCTCTAGTAATATTTGGGGCTAAATCAAATACGACATGGAATAAAAAACCATTTTTAGGCATTAAGCCCTGCTGACCATCAGGAAGCTGACCACCACGGAATAACTTACTGGCGTGTTGATAGTCTCTTAAAAACGGGGTAATAGTTTTTCCAGACACTTGAGTTGCTGGTGATCCTGAACTTGAACCAGTTATGCTCATTGGTTTTGATCCCAATCCACCACCCAAGGCCTTATTTATTGCATCATTCTCTGCCTGACTTGCGCCAGCAGCGCCGCCATTTGCATAGCCTTCTATATCCTCGTTATCGGGAGACGCTTCCTGTGCCTTGTTATTATCCACTGCCGCAGGTGCCATTGTTGTTTGACCATTCCCGTCATCAGTTTTTACATTACTCAAATCTGTTTGTGTTTCGGTAACTGTTGATGTGGGGGGTGCTGGAAGCGTTAAGTTAGATCCAGCATATATCAAATCTCTATTGGTAATTTGTGGATTTAATTTGAGAATGGCATCTATACTAGTTCCATTATTTTTGGCGATTTTAGTTAAATTGTCGCCCTTTTTTATTAAGTAGGAGCCAGCAGAAGAATCTACAGACGCATTTTCTGTTGTAGAAGCTGAAGAATTTGGACCTAAATTTGAGTCTTGTGTTGCCATAGAACTATATTATTACAATATATTTATGACAAAAATATGCACCAAAAATGCTTAAAACCATAGGCAAGGTCTTAAGCATTTTTAAAAATTATGATGTTATTGCGCCACCACCACTTGATCGCCCAACATATGCACCAACACCAGAACCACGTGGAGTCTGTACTGCATTATCAAATCTAACAGTCAAAGTGATTTGTACCGGATCAGTTCCACTATAATTTAAATCCCCATATTGTGCTTGTTGGATATAACATCCATATAACTCCCAAGCCTCTAATACTACTGGTTCATTAATGCCGTTGCCGCCATCCAACATTTCAATAGTGCTAACAAATTTATAATCCCTGCCATTAGCTGCACTACTTTGCTCCATAAAATCAAATTGTTTCTGAATCTGTTCACCAATCAATTTAGATACATTGTTTGGAGCGTCATCACGGAACACTATTGTACAATCTCCCCAAGAAGGCTTTCCAGCTATTTTGAGAGTACTATTATAAACATGCACATCAATGTCAGCAAATGACAGACTTGGTCTAGTAAAACTAACAATTTGCTTTGTTAATTCATTAGTATTAGAACCTAATACACCAAAACCCTGAAAACTACCCCTAAATCTAAAGGGCAATTTGGGCATTAATAGACCTTGACTACTAGCACTTTGGTTTACTGCTAAAGGAACTGTGAATTTTGTTAATGACGCTACTGCCATATATTTCTCCTGTTTATATTAATGAGATATTTTCTCTTATACTTTATTTACCAAAAATGATAAAAAATCATTATGTACTATGATAATGATTTCATTATGGGCAAATTTAAATTAAAAAAAGGTACAAATATAGTCACAAACAACTAAATAATATTATATGCCAACATTAAAAGAATCATTAAAACAAATTGCCCCCAGGTGGCGGCAAAGAGTTGCACTAAAAAATCCTGAATGGATTCAGCTATTAAATTCCTTATATCCAAATGTACAATTAAGTTTGCAAATTGATGCGCTAGTCAATGACCGAAGCCCCTATTGTTATGTATGCAGTGGCATTGTTAAATCTTTAGGTAAAACTACATGCTCTACTAAATGCCGAAATGTTTTGGCCACTACTGATGATCGACAAGCTCTTAGGATAGAAAAACAAAAAAAAACTTTATTAGAAAAATATGGCGTTGAGAACATTGCTAAATTGACTCAAACTCAGGAAAAAAGAAAAGCCACTATGGTTGAAAAATATGGGGCACTTGTTTCAGATAAATCAAGGCAAAGAATGATTGATGGATCAAAAAATTTAAATGTAAAAGGAAGAGAAACGATTAAAAAAAAATATGGTGTAAACAATCCAGGCCAATTGCCCGATCATGCTGAGAAATGCAAAGTTACTATGCTTAAAAATTATGGATCTGAACACTACTCAAAATCCCAACAGTGGATTGATTTTGTTGGGCACAGATCTCTAGAAAAATGGAAATCATTGTGTCCCAGCATTAGTGTCATCAAATCCACTAGCATCAACGATAGTCAACAATATACACAGCCTTGCGATAGAATTGAATTTTCATGCATTGTATGCAACAAGGTTGATGAATTACCATCTGAAACATTTAAATGGAGAATCAATCACACCGGCACTGCTTGTGCAGAATGTGGTCACTTAAATAAAGGTTCTAACAAGGAAAACGAATTAAGAAAATATATAAATCAATCTTTGTGTATAGAAACTGAAAATAATGTGAGAATTTTGGATAGAAAAGAAATAGACATATATTGCTCAGTCCAGAAAGTAGGATTTGAATTCCATGGATTATTTTGGCACAACGATCAACGTGTATCAAAAACATTTCATTTAAAAAAATTGAAATTGGCCGAAGAAAAAAACATACGTCTTATTCAAATTTTTGAGGACGAATGGCAATATAAAAAGGATATTGTTTGTGACCGTATAAGACATATACTGCACGTTGCCGCAAATAAAACGTATTATGCCAGAAAATGTCAAGTAAAATCAGTAACTTCATCCGATGCAAGAAAGTTTTTAGACGCAAATCATATACAAGGATTCGCTAACTCTTCTATTAAATTAGGATTATATTATGAGGACGAATTGCTGTCATTGATGACTTTTTCTAAATTAACAAAGGCCAAAGGCCATATATCACAGGAAAAACATTGGGAGTTGTCTAGATTTTGTGGGAAGCTCAACACCCATATTGTGGGTGCTGCTGGTAAATTACTAAAACATTTTATTTTAAATCATCATCCTGTAGAAATATTGTCATTTAGTGATCGTAGATGGAGTGATGGTAATTTATATAAAACTTTAGGGTTTGAGTTTAAAGGTAATACTGCTGTTAATTATTGGTATTTTAAAAGTGGTGATGATATTAGAATTCATAGATATCAATTAAGAAAAAATAGTTCAGATGACCAATCATTAACTGAGTACGAAAATAGAATCGGTCAGGGGTACAGGCGTATTTGGGACTGCGGTAGTGGCAAGTGGGTTTTGAATATATCTCAGTCATAAAAATAGGAGCAATGCGCTCCTATTTTACAATAATCAGATTCAACTAATTATTTTACACCTTTGATAGTTCCTGGATTCTTCAAACGAATTGGAACATAGATATACTCAACATCACGCATAGGCTCAATGGCTATATCTACATATAGTTCACTTCTAGCAATGCGGTCCGAAGTATTATTACTCGAGTCACATACTACTAGATAATCGTATATGCCACGTTTAACCACCAAATCGTTCAATGCGCTTTCAACAACCAGTTTAACTTGATCACGTGTTGTTTTGTCATTAGGTTCAAACAAGAATTGATTTGTTAGTGCCTGTAAAACCACACGCACATAGTTTACCAACCTAGCAACATTAACACGATCCATACTACTTGCAATAGGGTTTCGAGTTTTTTGTCCGTAAACAACCAATCCAACACCATTCAACGATGTGATTGGGTTGATGTTTAATTCATACATTGCGTCCCGCATTTGTTGATTAATGCCCGATTTCACAAATAATCCGGTATTAGCATCAACATATCCAATTCCATTAGCATTATCAACTAACCCACGACGTGTTCCGGCGGGAGCGAACCATTGGTAACTAACATTGTCACTCCTGATATAAGTGCGTAACATAACATGGCTTGGGGGGACTGCAATCTCATTACCCAACAAATCATTAGTCAATGCAGACGGATAATATAATGCCAAATAAGGATCATGATTAATTGCTTCATTTTTATTATACGCAGTTATTGAATTTATATCCGCCGACAACGTCATTGGTGTATCGCCAATGATAAAGCCGGTATTACTACGATCATTATTTAAGCCAATCAAGTTATCTACTAACTCAGGATATCCTGGAGCCAACAATAAATTAAAATTATATGTTTCCTCTCTTATATCGCTACTGGCATCAAGTGCTCCTTGCAATGCTTTGACAATCAAAGCTCTTTGAGCATGATGACCAACATATGGTGTGCCGTCGCCCTTCAAACCACTGTCAGTAACCCAAGCATCGGTTATTGCTGGCAACGTCTGATTTGGATATGCTTGTGCGTTAAAGTGGTTATTAACAAACTTTTTAATATTATAACCACCACGACGTAAATTAAACAGCAATGTGCCACGAGGATATAATCTATAGTCAGGTGCATCCAAATCTACATAGTTACTAGTCTGTAACGCCGCAATATTTGGATACTGACCGGTGATAGGGTTAGCTGTGCCAGACCCGTCCCATCGCACGTCAGCAAATGCAATACCATTTTGGCTTATTCTATCAGTATTATTAATCAACATCCATTTATTTGAAGACTCATAACGATATATTCTAGGATAATTTTCCAAATCACCAGTATCTAACCACAAATCACCAGGAACTAATTCTGTTAAGTCACTTTGGGATACTGGTTCACTTGCGCTAACTATAACACCTTTAGGGTCTGTTAATTGTAAATTATAACCACGAGGATCGCGACTTACGTTTTTATAACCCTTCCAACCAGTAGTATCACAAATCATAATATCAACTTGAGTTGGGTCACTGTAATACCAAAGAGTTCCATCATCTGGTGCCGTATATGGCTCTTGTCTACTGTAAGTATAACGAACTGTTGTCCAATTAGTTAATGTAATAGATCCAGGAACAATGTTAGCCACAACTCCTGGTGTGCTATTAGTAAATCCTGCGGTAGTTATTGGATTACTTCCATCTGTTTTGTTGATCAAAGTAATTAGCCCGCCTGATCTATGCCCAATAGCTATCAACCCAGAAGACTCTATTCTGGCTTCAACGTTTTCAATATTAGCAGCCAAAATAGATGACACAAAATCTTTTGCTGTTGTGCCACTCAGAGTGATTTCATAAATTTCTGGGCTACCAACTCCGAATTTAGACACCAACATGGAAAATTTGCTTCCAGTAATAAATGTGCCAGGAACGCTGCTTCCAAGAACCAATGTTTTACCTGCCGAATTTAACTGATAGAATCTAAAATTCAATAACCCAGAATTGTTTATGTCATATTTTACAAACATTGTGCCCGCAGCTATACCAAATCCGCCACCATTAGGATCTAAACCTAATAGTGCTTTATATCCGTCAGCATAGACTGGGGTAGCCAATGATCTCCAAATCTTTGTTGTTGTGCTATATTGTTTAATTACAAAATTTGCGCCTTGTCCTGATGCACTAGTTTTTAACCAAATACTACCAGTTGGTCTTGGTATAGAGTCTGCTGCATTCCATGCAGGAGCTTGCACGTAACTACCAAAATATAAAGTTGGCGAATAATATTTTCCAGGATCAATTCCTAAAATTGTTTCCAATGGGCTTTCATTCAAATCAATTAATTGAATGGCGCCGTCGTCAATGGCTGGACCAAACCCAGCACCGCCCGAAGTAACGCTTTGACTTGTTTTATTAGCGTATAATGCCAATCTATTATTTAATAATTTTGCTGTCACGCCTCTAATATTTTTTGCGTTAATTAAATTAACAATATCCTTAATATCAGTTGTATTGTCAGGTATTACTATTTCAATACCATTAATTGAAAATTTACTTTCCATAGTAGTGCTGATAGAATCAGATTGACCTAAAACTGTTGGGTGGCTTACCATCCATTCAGCGGATCCAACTTCTACCCAAATATTATTCAAATTTTTGTAAAATACTGGATTATTTGCATCCCATACCACTACTGCATAACTTCCAATATTACCAATATTATTGTTGGGCACTGGAACATTGCTTTGTAAAGTTATATCGGATTGTGATGTAACCAATATTGGTTTTTTATTTACAAAGGTATCTAAAATTTGGTCATATTCATAAATTCCCCAGTCAGTATCATCTATATCAAACCAATTTGTACCATCCGGAACTTCGCCTTTTGGTCGGACAGTGGTGCCAACTAATTGATCTAAGTCGATATCTGCTCTCATTGCCCAAACACGGTTTCCCAAGCCCAATGCGCTATAAGCTGTCATCAATCCATATTCATTTAGTTCGTCTCCGTGAATTGGTGTTCCGGCAGCCGTTTGCCTAAAGGTTGGCATGCCAAATAGATTGACTAACTCTCGTTGGCTACTTACACCAAAAACTTTTCCAGCATTGACTTTACGTGTGCCTGACGCTAGTGAATTATTGATTATTTTATTTTCCGAAGTAGCAAATAAAATAAATGGGATTGTGCCAACTGCTGTTGGTAGATATGCGCTTTCATCAGTAACTGTAATACTGAGACCTGGTGATAATAATGCTGCCATTTGATTTCCTTTTAATAAGAATTATGTAGTTATTTAGCAATTAATTTGATTTTTAGTATTGAAACATGCCCTTTTCAAAGGTTTAGATAAATATTAATATGGACCGTCCACTATGCGCAGTATGCTCAACCAATCCAGCCGCCATAAACTATCATGCTAATAACAAAACTCACTATAGAAAACTATGTGATCAATGTATTAGAAAAGGAAAGAAAATTAAACCAATAGCTCCGTCTTGGTTTAAGAATGGATATAGAAAAAAAGAACGCTGTGAAAAGTGCGGCTTCAAAGCCAAATATCCGGAAGATCAATTAAGAGTTTTTCATCTGGACGGAAATCTAAAAAATAATTCCACCAGTAACTTGAAAACTATTTGCCTAAACTGTCAACAAGAAGTTTTTAAAGGCAAACTATCTTGGGCCCCAGCGGACATCGTGCCTGACTTTTAAATTAGATCTTCAAGCTGTTGATATAAATCATAAATTGTGGCATTATTATCGATCACTGCATCAAAATCGGTCGATAACCAAGCCCATTCACTAATATGAATCTTGGGGTATTTGCTATACATGCTTTTTTCTGGTAGTTGTAATTGTTCTCTTTCTGCCGATAGAGTTTTGATTGCGCAATCATGCCAATTTGGCAATGACCCTCTGCGAACCCAAATAACTTTGCCGCCCAACTTTTTAATAGTAGTGACTTCATTGACAAATCTACAATCACTGATCACTACTCGATCACCTAATTGAGATAATTTATACTCCAAACTGGCGATCCAGATGTCTTGATGAAAATTATTACGAATTAAATCAGTCCCCCAATGTTGCAAAACCCATCGTGGAGTTAGGTTGGGTATGTTTAGGCGGTCGCTCCACCAAACGTCCACAGTTTCTCGCCAAAGTCTAGATTCTTCTGTAATACCTTCTAATAATTCTCTATCCCACCCAAAAACAGAAGATACGGCATCTTTAAGAGATGATGCAAAACTAGCTCTAACAAATTTACAATCACTAACCAAATAATCAGCAGCAGTATTTTTACCCGAACCTATAAATCCACAAATAGCAATTATTGACATTTTTATTCCTTAGCAACAATTATATTAAACTATCGACAATTATGCTAGAAATATCAACCCATTACCCAATACATCGGAACGCTACCATCAATGAAATTTTTCAGTTCTTCTTCCAACTTTTCCATCTCTGCCTGTGCTTCAGCCAACAATGCAGTTCCGTTCAAAGTTGTAGATCCCTGTGGTCCAGGAACACTCCCATATTTACTACGAGCTTCGCCCACGATACGTTTAGCAAAACTATATGCATACTCTTGCAACCAAGGAAATACCATATGGTCATTGAGTAGCATTACATCTGGCTTGTAGTTGTTGAGTCTCAACAATACTGTTTCTGCTGGGACATCTGTCACATTACTCCAGATTTGTGTACTTCTTAGATCCTGAGTGACTACTTGTGTAGACTGTAATTCTGACTTAGCAATTACCGTAAATGTCTTTTTTTCATCGTCAACTGTTGCTACACGATAGTTATTATTATAACCACCAACTTTACAATTAGCGATTGTTAGAGAATCACCAACTGCAATGTGCCAAACATCTTCAGTCTTGATAGTAATATCACTACCAGTAGCTGTGCTATTAGCAGTTAATTGCCCGACTCTAACATAATTATGTCCAGATGATGGCATTTTTCTAACCAAAGTTAATTTTTTGGTTACAGAATTCCAATTAAAATCGATAAAACCACCAAACATCTTCATTGACAATTTCTGATAATCAACAAACAGTTCATAGTTAACCAATCCACCAACACGACCAGCAACTAGCATGTAAGTATTCAAATATCCGCTAGCAAATGGCTCAAATTGACTGGCGGTTGTTCCTGTTACAGAACCAATACCACGTCTATAAACAGATCTAACCGTCATGATTTCTTTTGGAAGAATATATTCCTGAACTTCTGGCATGAGATCCAAAAACGCATAACTATCTTCCTGACTATTGCTACTACGCTGACGATATTTGATCAATGCCTGCTTAATGGCTAAATCATAATGTTCTTTGTCTAACTCTACATCGACAATTTGGTCAGCAAGTCTTAATCTTATATAATCAATTATTTCTTTACGTTTTTCATTTAAAGAATCTAATTGGCTTTCATCAAAAGCAATTGGTCCAGGACCACCTAAGTGGTCGGTTTGCATGCTTTGAGTACTAGTGAGTCCGGGTTTGAGTGTGGCCATATATCTTCATCCTGTTTAAATATTTATCGAAAAACAGGATGAAGATAGTGACTGGTTATTGTACTTTTAATAATAACTGATTTTCATTGATTCTACCATTGGCTTTAACTTCAACTGCCTTAATGGTGTCTAGAAACTTTCTCAATTGAACTTTACCGGCTTTGAAAAACTCTTTTAAAGTTTCTTCAGGCTTCCTAACAGTTTTTCCAACACTCTTATCTACATCAAAATTAACAATACTAGTGCCTTTAATTGTTAAAGTTTGATAAGATGCCGCAACATATTTGTAAAGTTTACGAGTTCGTGTGTCAAAACACCAAAGCTCTTGACTACCAATAATATCTGCAGGATTAATACTTATTACTTTGAGTGTTTTATCTTCTTTAGTGTATTTTAGTCTAGCAACCAACTTTTCAGCACTTGGCGCTTTCTTAACTCGCAATTTTTTAGTGGCCTTTTTAACTCCGCGGTATTGATCAATTGCCGACATCAATTCATCGATGAATGCTATAACTCTTTTAAAATCAGCAGTTTTATAGTGCTTATAGCCCTCAACCAACAAATCGTCTTGTTTGTCTTGTGCCGCTACCAATTCATCTTTTCTCTGCGAATAAATTTTCTCATATTTAAACAATTGCCCTTGAGGTACTGTATTCGCTACTAAAAAATCATATGGTTTAAAATCGACTTTGACATTATTCACAACATCATCATAATGACCCTCAATCGTACCAATCAGCTCACTGGTTTTTTCATTAAGTCTGTCTTGAATCGTCGGACGATAAGCCACAACTTCGGGAGAGACTATATTAATAATTTCAGGCTCAGAAGTTTCAATGGCTTCTAAGAGGCATTTGTGTAAAAACTCAAGATGTCTCTGTTTAAACGGCATGCCAGCTCGATTGGCATGTATCAAACTACATGCCGTCATTGGTATAGATTTATCACCACTTCGTTCATAAGCACGGATCTGCTCATGACTGTATTTGTTGGTAGTTTTTGCCCACTCTACGATATATTTTTTGGTTTCTTTTTGAGTGTAATAATAGTTATAATAGTAAAAACTTTTTCGAAGATGGTGATCAAACTCTGCATCGTCCATTTTGAGCGCACGTTCTGTATCCCAAATTGGTTCACCACCAGTATATTTTTCATCAAAAAATAATGGGTTTCTAGTTTTTTTAACTTTATTTGCGATTTTTACACCAGCAACTGTAGCCATACGTCAACTCCTAAGTTTTACACAATATTTAACATTATATTACCAACAAACCATTTTGTCAAGTGGGGCCAAATTAGCTAAATAGTAAACTAAAGGAACAGAATTATGCCTCGTCTTTCAATGTGGCAAGAAGGAAAACATAGCAACGATTATAAACTTTTTGACAGGCTCATGTCAGAAAGATTCACTGTTGGCGGAACTACTATCTTGATACACAAATATCTAGGACCAAAAGATAATTCAACTGTTGACGATGCTACACAACCAAAATACCTCAATCAAAGTGAAAAGAATATTCAAGATCTGTTGTTTTTGGAAAACAGAGATAGAAAATACGACAGCAGTGTATATTCCCTCAGAGGAATTTATCAAGTTACTGACAGCGATTTTAGTCTAGAACAATTTGGACTGTTTTTACAGACCGGAACTCTATTTATGACCTTTCATATTAACGACATGGTTGCAATGTTGGGTCGAAGAATTATGGCGGGCGATGTCCTCGAACTTACCCATTTGACTGATTATGAAGCATTGACTGATGTTCCAGTGGCACTCAAAAGATTTTTTATTGTTGGGGATTGTAGCCGAGCAAGTGAAGGGTTTAGTCCAAGTTGGTGGCCACATCTTTGGCGTTGCAAAATCAACCCATTGGTTGATAGTCAAGAATATAAAGATATTATAAATAAAATCCAAACAAACACTGACGGCGATACTGGGTATTCACTTGGCGATTTGGTCAGCACATTTAGTAAATACGATTCTATCAATGATGCCATCATTTCACAAGCCGAAATAGAAGTTCCGAAATCTGGATATGATACTTCCTTTATATACACCAAACCATTAGACGATTTAGGCATGGTTGGTGATCCAAAAGGATTGGATGCCAGTAATATGGGAGCCATAAACGCTAGTTCAATAATTAATAAATCTGACAGAGCCATAGTCACTCCAGATAAAAAAGTTACAGGTTATCTTACACAAGATGGAGAAACCCCAAATGGACTACCAGTCACTAGTGGTATTAGTTTTCCAACTGAGGCATTAACTGGAGATTATTGTTTGCGTGTAGATTATAGCCCAAACAGACTATTTAGATATGATGGCCGTCGTTGGATTAAGGTTGAAGATGCATTACGCTCCAATTTAACTCCAGGAGCAAGTGATAATACTACACTGAAAAATAGTTTCAGAAATAGTACAAAAACAATCAAAGATCCAAAAGGCAAGACAAAACCCGAACTTCAGAATCTCAATGAGATTTTTAAACTTAAACCCGACAACTAATATATGAGCACGCCAACATATTCCAACTTTTTCTATTCGGGCCAAATTCGTCGATTTTTACAACAATTTATACGGATTTTAAGCAATTTTCAGGTTCAAATGGGCAATGATGACGACGGCAACGTAGTCTTACAACGTGTACCTGTTTTTTATGGTGATTCCAGCAGACAAGCTAGCCAAATACTAAGAGGCAATTCCGAAAATGCACTGAACAGTTTGCCTTCTATGGCAGTATATATTGCTGCAATGAGATACGATGTTAATAGAATACAGGAACCCAATTTTGTTAGCAAAATGAATATTAGGACTAGAGCCGTAGACCCAGATTCTGGTGAATACACAAGTCAACAGGGCGATGCCTATACCGTAGAAAGATTGATGCCAGTCCCATATACTTTGACTTTAAAAGTGGATATTTGGACTGGAAATACTGAACAGAAACTTATGCTGATAGAACAATTAGGGACCATTTTTAGTCCAGCCCTCGAAATACAAAGTACAGATAATTATATCGATTGGACTAGCTTGAGCTACATTAGATTGACTGACATAGGGTGGACCAACAGATCGGTCCCTGCCGGGCCAGATGAAAATATAGATGTTGCATCTTTGACTTTTGAGTTGCCAATTTGGCTAAGCCCCCCAGCTAAGGTTAAAAAATTAGGAGTTATACAAAAAATCACAGCATCAATATTTGATTCTGAAGGTGCTCTATTAGATGATTTATTTGGTAATGTTAAAGACCCAGCCACAAGCGCACAAATATTTACTTTTATGAGTTATGGGGTAATTTATCAAAGTAACTTTTTAAGGTTGATTAAATTAAGCGATGTTGTCGATGGCAATTTGGAATTCATCAATAAAGGAAAATCCCATCATCCTTGGTTGGCGTTGATTGACCAATATGGGCATTTGGAGAACGGTATAAGTCAAATTAGACTACTACAAACTAGTGGAAGTGAAATAATAGGCACTGTAGCTTATCATCCAACTGATGAAACTTTATTAATATATAGCCCATTCCCCGACACGCTACCAGCCAATACTCTATCACCAATAACAGCAATTATTAATCCACAAAACGTTGCAGTTGATAGTGAATTACTTAATCCAACAATTGGCTCTAGATTTTTGATCCTACATGATATAGGTAGTGATGGTGATGTTGAGGGGGCTGCAATATGGAATAGACCGGGGCATCAACAACTAATTGCACATGCCAATGATATAATCGAATTTGATGGCGAATTATGGAAAGTGGCTTTTGATAGCAGCAACCATAATTCGGTGGAATATGTGTCTAATCTGAAAACAAACTTACAATACAAATGGAAAGATGGCTCTTGGAGCAAAAGTGTAGAAGGAAAATATGATGCTGCTGAATGGAGTTTAAAACTATGACCTTAGGAACAGGTGCATTGATTTATTGTTCCAAAACTCATAGATTTTTATTTCTTTTAAGGAATGGACAAAAATATTCTGGAACTTGGGGATTAGTTGGCGGCAAAGTAGAGATAGCAGAATCTGTCGATGTTGCTCTACACAGAGAAATACAGGAAGAACTAGGCGGTGTTATTAACAATTGTACACTGATACCCATAGAAACATTTGTGAGTTCAAATAAAAAATTTACCTATCACACATTCTTAATAGTGGTAGAAGAAGAATTTGTGCCAGAACTCAACAACGAGCATAGAGGATATGCTTGGCTTCCGATTGAAGACTATCCCAAACCATTACATCCAGGTGTTTGGAGAACTATTAAGTTTTCCGAACTAACTCAAAAACTCAAAACCACCGTTTCATCATTGAATTTGTGATCATAATCGTCTCATGAAATGATAATCACCGTCAGGACCTGCATTTGTAAATTGACATATGAGTTCAAACCCTAAATCACTCATATAAGCAATAACTTCATCACGTTGCGGTGCGCCTGTATTATATTCAACACATTGTAATTCTAAGATCACATGCGTTACAGATTTTAATGTTTCAGTGGCGCCTTTTAAGATATCTAACTCTGCACCCTGAACATCCATTTTAATAAAATCTGGCAATGGAAACCCACGATCCTTTACTACATCATCTAATGCCACAGTTACTAATTGTCTTTTATGACTTTCATTGAAATATTCCGGAGCTTCTGGATTGACTAATGGATTTTCAATATAATAGCTGTTCCCACCTGGATGATATGTGTTTTGATAAAAATCAATAAGTTTTCCAGAAACATCACTTAGTGGACCAACATTATATTTAAAGCCACGTTCTTTGTATAGAAATTCTGTTTCTTTCATTGCTTCGAACATAACATATTCCGCGTTTGGCCAAATCTTCTCCGCTTCGTTAGTCCAATGCAATACACATGCCCCAATATCATAAATTACTTTTGGCGACACATTATTATCACGTAATAAAGTCAAATAATCAACTGTTGCCTTTGGCAGCAATCTTTGATTTCCCAATTCTCTCAATCTGTCACTAAAGTCATTATCCTTTTTTTTTGAATCATCCAGTGCCGGAATGGTATTATCAATATTAAAAGTAAAACTACCAGTATGTCTACATTGTATGGTGGTGTCTGCCCAAATCCTAAAACCTTTTTCCAAAGCTTTCCTACAAAAATCCACATCCTCCGATACTGTATTTGTATGATCGATTGCGCTATGATATTCAAACTGCGGATATCCAATAGATTTTACCACTTGCGCTTTTACTAAAACACACCCAAAACCACAACTGGCAATTTCCACTAATCCTCGATCTTTAATTTTTCCATAGGGAATATTACTCACACCACCATATCCATTATGCTCATATACTTCTAATACATGTTGCCCTGGCTTCCTTTGAATATATAGACCAGACACCACATCAACGTTATGGTTTAATAACTTTTCTAATGTGTCTGAGTCAAAACTAATATCACTATCCACACTAAACAAATAGTCATAGCCCTTAACCACCCAGTCAGCAATTAGATTTCTAATTTGATCAATATTGTAACCAAAAAAGTATTGAAAATTAACATCATATCCATCAGGTATTTTTAAATCATATATACTTTTAAATGTTTCTGGTTCAATATTTCTTGCCGTAGGTATTGCAATTAAAATTCTTTTTTTGACAGTAGTATCTTTAGTAGTTTCTAAAACATCAATATGTTTTTTATCATCAACTAAATTAGCTATGGTGGTCAACTGTTGATTATTAATAGGATTATCCGTTACTAACTTTTCCATATTATTTCTAATTTCTTGATAAAGCAAAGATTCTTTTTCTAAAAAACTTTTTGTAATAGATGGGTCTTTGGTTGTGGAAGCAAAAGGAGTATAAAAATCCATATTTGTGATAAGATAGTTGGTTTTACCACTTGCTAACTGTTTGTCAAAAATGTAATTGTCTCCATAATATATGTCTAAGCCAACAGGTATTTTATACCAACTTTTTTTATGCACAAACATCAAACACCCAAACCCATGAGTGTTTTGCCCAGTCCATGGAATTATGTCAATAGTTTTTGTGGTCACCGGAGGTTGGTTAAAAATAGGGTCACCAGGACAAAGACCAAATACGCCATTTGATTCGGACAACTGATCTTGTAATATATCAAATACTTGCGTATCAAACGATATGTCGTCATTGGCTATACACAATCTATCAAATTGACTAATAGTGACCCCAAAATTCCAAGCAGGATTTACATATATATTTGTGTCAAAATTAAATAACTTTAACTTTGAATTATATTCGAGATTTGGGGTCTTACTCACATCATTATTGACAATAATGATTTCACCAACAGACTCACATGCACATAATTTATACAAAAACGGTATTAACACTTCATTGGCTCTCCACATTGTGGGGATGATGACTGAATATTTTTCTAATGTTTTTGACATGTTTTTTCCTATGATGGCTCTTGCTGTTCTATTCTGTTCTTCACCATTGACTTTGTAATCATTTAATGGGTTTATATCATTATAATTGTAGACTATTTGTTGCAGACATTTAACTTTGTTGGGATCGGCTTCCTCAAGAAAGGCATAAAAAACAGCCCCATCACCACCAGCACGATACCATTCGCCGTTTGCATCTTTAAATTGACTTTCATCGATAGAATTCAATAAAAATCGTTTAAATGTCCTTAAATGGGTATATGGCAAAATCCAGTTAAAATGATGCTGTCTATAAGACTTGTTTTTCTTAACCGATTCTGGATAAGGTTGGCTTATTAATGGTATGTTGTCTACCATACTCCAGCAGCTACCATATGCAAATTCCGTAGTACCATCATAAACATTATTATAATAATTAAAAATGGTATTGTCATTTACTAACGAATCATCTCCATCTAATAACATTATGATGGCGTCTCGATTAATTATTTTTTTAATAGTACTGATTTGATTTTTCACAGCACCCACTCTCTCTGCATTTTTAATAAGAGTGAATTTACTGATAAGATTTTGTGGCAAAGCATTTATTGTCGCTTTTGCAGTTTCATAAGTTTCGTCAGTTGAACAATCATCAATTAAAATATGATGATAATTAAAATAATCTTGAGCAGCTACTGATTCAATGCAACGACTAATATATTGTGCGCAATTATAAAATGGACTTACAATTACAATTTCTTGTTCAACGTTTGATTTATAGTTAACTAATTCCACAGTGTTATGTGTCCTTCTATTCCAAATTTTATGCACGGCTTTGTTGATTTTATCAACTTGCCTATATTGATCCACAGACAAATATTTTTCAGTTTTATGTAATAAATGTTGATGCCATTGCAATGCAACAGTATTCCAACCAGCATATGGTTTTACAATGTTACAATAATATTGTTTTTGTTGGTGTAGATATCTATTATGATGTGCAGCAACTACCACATCAACAAATCTGTCAATTTGACTTGGGGTATCAATATTGGGAAAAAGGCTATTAGGTTCAACAGCGTAATCTATCAAATAACAAGCGCCCTCTAAAGCAACTTCTTCCAATCCACCAAATCTACAAGTAATACTAGGTGTATTATAAAGTAGACTTTCTAATGTACTGATACCAAATGTTTCAGGAAAAGAACACGGGTAAATCATAAAACTGGATTTTGCCAAAATACCAGCGATATCTTTTTGAGGGATCACACCAGTAAACTCAATACCCAATCGAGCGTTGACAGGGTCATTGGCCATAATTCGCCAATCTTTTTCCTGTTGATCTGGTTCCTCATTTTGACTAAATCTATAATAGCCGCCAATGATTTTTAATTGTGCTTGTGGTATTTGCTGTTTTACTCTTGGCCAAATATGTTTTACCAAAGGTATCATCCCTTTAGTCACACTAGCATTATAAACATAAAGATTAGGATCTTTAGCAGCAATATCAACTTCTGGGATATAGCTGTTAGCACCGTTTCTTGTTATAAAAATTTTGCGTTTTAGAACTTCAAAATTTCTTCGGCGGCCGTGATCACAATTCGTAATATATGTAGTATGCCAATCAGTTAATGTGAAGATATCGGTGATCCTATTAGACACTGCCAATTCCTCAATTAACAAATCGCCCAGACAAAATGTATCATGCATCCACAATATTCTTAAACTTGCCGGAGCTAAGATTCTATCATACAAATTCATTGCTTGATAAGCCCATGCTCTATTGTCACCCAATCTAGCATAGTCATTGGGATGAACAAAAGGGATAACTGTCCTGGAACTTATAACAACATTAAATTGTGCATCAATTTCGGGCAATGCTAGATCAGCCAAGGATCTATAAACAACATTTTCATAAGTTCCTGGACGGGCATGGTCTGTATTGCAATTGTTAAAAACTGTTACGGAATGGCCTAAAGCTACCAATTCGCGACTCATTAGAGTGACTGCACTTTCACTGCCACCTAACCCTTGATTAAAAACGGTAGTGCCGTCATAAGGAATACCAATTATATCGATAATAGCTATGTTGAGAGAATTATTGAACATGTTGAATTTATTTAGAATATCACAAATATTAACAAATTTGATGCATTTTTGTCAACTAATTTGACTTCAAATATCAAAGTTATTTAATTAAGCAGATATTTTGGCGCAAAATAAATTGCCAAATTGAGTATTTAAAGAGTGAATGACCCAGAGCTTGTCCAAGTATATGTCTTATAACCATCACCATTAACTATTTGTGGGTCCCCAGTTACTGATATTATTGTAGATATTGGACATCTTATAACTACAATCCCTGACCCGCCAGCTGCTCCCCCATTATCTGCACTTTTGCCACCACCCCCACCACCAGTGTTAGCTAGACCGGCTGTCGGTGTTCCACCAGCGGCTGCACCTATTCCGCCACCACCAGAACCACCGGCAGCATAACCTACATTATATGAACCACCACCGCCGCCGCCTGCAATATACCTTATTCCAGAAACAATCACACCTATGTTGGCATCTGACAATATTCCACCAACTTGACTATCTGATAATCCAATGCCACCTTGCGAGACCCCGCCACTAGCTGCTGATGCACCTGCGCCGCCGCCCCCACAACTCGGAGTACCGCTAGCCCCGGGCGCTGTTCCACCGTCACCCCCTTGAAACGCAATGCCTTTACCACCAGCATTTCCACCATCATTTGATGCATAGTTACCACCACCGCCACCGCCACTTCCACCTGTAGCGCCTCGATAACCAGTACCACTAGCACCAGCACCTGGCTGAGTAAAATCTCTCGTTGCTCCTGCACCACCACCAACAGCAATCAATTCTTTATCCCCTCCAATGATACTAGAGTTTTTACCGTTGGTACTATATAATGTGCCTATGCCGCCTGCCCCAATAGTCACCGTATAAGTTGTGGCTGAAGTAAAAATTGCTGATGATCTGTATAACAGGCCACCAGCACCACCTCCACCACCCACACCACCACCACCACCGCCTGCCACAATCAAATAGTCTAATTTAACTAAACTAGTTGTATTATCTGAGACTTCTATCAATGCAGATTGACCAAATACTGTGCCAAGACCATCAGATACTTTTATTCCCAGGGTGGTTATCCCATCAACAACATTATTCCAATATATTGTTCTAGATATGATACCAATATTGTCAACGATTGTCACTGTGCCAGAATTTTCAAAATCAGTAAATCTATCAGCAGTAGTTGTTCCCAAATTTGACCAATAAAGCACAGTTCCATTTAAAACATTAAATGTTTTGATTGTGAATGTTACAGTATTTCCCTCTAAAACAGAAAAACTATTTGGCACAACAATACATTGACTATCAACATTCCAGCCAGGACTATCTTTACCTACGAGAGAAATATCAAAAGAAGTTGGATATCTTGCAGCACCTGTGATCCTTAACTCATCAATATATCCAACAAATAAATTTGATCCAGGAGCGTATGAACTTCCACCAATAATCGGGGCTAGCGAATTGGATCCATATGAATCTGTGTCACTATATGTTGCTGTTACTTGAGTGCCATTAACAAACATTTTGATAATGCCATCTATGCGACATATTGCAATATGATACCAAGTGTTAATCAATAAGATAGGACCAGTTATTCTATTTGTGTTATTTTTAAAATAAATTGGTTGGCCTGTTGAGCTCAAAAAAAGCGTAAAATAATCACCTTTTGTGTTTGTAGGTCTGTAATCAACCAATACTGGATTAGCAGTAAAAGAGTCAGCGTTGATCCATAATTCAACTGTAAAATTATTAGTTAAAAAATCTATTGAGTTTGAATTGAACATATAGCCAGTACCTTCAAAACGCAAACTATTGGTTTGAAATTTATATGTATCTGAACTGATTGATACATTACCAACAACAGTGAATGCGTTTTTATTTGTAGAATCAATCACTGTAGCATTTGATGCTAGTAATAATAGACTAGTTGTTGAGGACTTGGCACCTAGACTAGAAACTGTTGGCGGCGTATTGTTTAAAGCTATTGACTTTTCTTGATATGTATATCTTGCCATTCCCTTAGTAATACGTAAAGAATCGATATATCCAGAATATGAATTTGTCTTATCCCTTCGAGCACCAATCACTATTTGATCAGTTTGACTGTAGTTGCTGGAGTTGGTTCTGCCCAAAGACTCTATTCCATTAATAAAAAGTCTAGAGAAAGAATTTGATCTAACATAAGAAATATACTGCCATTCGTTCAGAACGGCGGGGATTATTCCTGTAACAGATGTAGACCCGTCAACTATCGACCAATAGCCCGAGGCATTGATAAATATTTCCCAACCTGTGCTGGTTGTTCCTTTACCAATGACTCCAGATATCACAGATATATTTGTTGGATATGCCCAAAAATCAACAGTATAGTTTTCACCATTAAACTGTAACAATGGACTATTAGCAATTAATAAATAATCGCCAGCCCCATCAAAATACATTGATTCATTACCAAACTTAGTTTTGCTAGTTGATAAAACAACATTACCAATTGTACCAATATTATTTTTCAAAGAGCTATCAACAATACTTTGTGGATTCATTTTTAATAATAGACTTGTGTTTGGTATTGCTGCTAATGGTGTGGTTTCAGGAATAAAATTTGCTGTATATATTGCAGAACCGTTGACTACTCGAAGATTGGATATGTATCCATTTGTATAATATCCACCGCCATCAGTAAGTGCACCGATACGTTGCGTTAAACCATTGGCATTAATTGCTCGAGATATCCTAGTCCAGCTAGTATCCAACACCCCGTCAACAAACATAGATAGTACGCCGTCACTATTTCTAACCCAGGCAACATGAGTCCAAGCGCCTAATGCTATTACATTTTTTGCAGTATATGGACTACCAAGATAAAGCTCAGCTTTAAATCCTCCCGAATTACGCAAACCACACGCCCAATCTTGCCCGACTGGGCCACTCCTTGCCTCGATCACAGCCCCATATGTTGTCAATGCAATTGGGTATACCCAACATTCGATAGTAAACGCACTAGTACCAAAACTTAATGCATCTTTCGCCGACAATGTTAAATAACTATTATTAGTAAAATATGTTGATCCCCCAACAATAGATATTGAATACAATTCCTCAGTAATCAAAAATGGGAAAAATGTAAGAATCTTTGGATTACCATTAACATCTATTAGGAACTGATTAATGCTGGAATCCTTAAACTTGTTGCTTTGGCAAGCCAATATACTAGTACCAGAAACGTCCAGCAGTGGAGTAGTTGATGGGGTGAATTTTGAAACATAGATCGCAGTGCCTTTAATAATTCTAAAGTTAGAAATATAACCACTAAAATACGTATCTGGAGCATTACCGACGAAAGAATTAACGCCAATACGTAGGCCACTAGATAATATATTTGCAGCCGCACCAGTGGCCGAATTGACAACGTCACCATTTATAAACATATAAATGTTTGTGCTTGATCTAGTCACAGCAATGTGAACCCATTGGCTTATTGGGACAGCATATGAAGAATCTAAACCTACCGCGTTCGATCCCTGACTGAATCTTACAATTCCAGACGGTGTGAGGCCCAATAACCAATAAGCACCGTTAGTTGACCAGGGTCTAGCATCAACAATCATTTTACCGTAATTATTGTTTGGTATTTGTGGTATATAAATCCAACATTCAACAGTAAAATCCTCAAGTTCAAATGAAAATACAGGATCTGGGGATGCAAATAAGTAATCCCCAGATCCATCAAAATAAACGCTGTAATATCCAATGTTATTAACAAATGGCGAAAAAGTTCCTGGTGACGGGACTGGATCACCAACAACGGATATGGAAAAATTGTTTGGGCTGCTATCAACAAAGGAATTGGTCAGTTGACTACTATTCCCATTTAATAATAAAACAACACTATTGGATTTGGGATCATTGGTCAATGTTGGCTCAGATTGTGTATCAATTGGTAATCCAAATTGATAAATTGCATCATTTACTACACGAATGCCTGTTATATAAGCATTTAGTGCGTCAGAATTAAATGCTGCGTATCCAAAGGACCAATTAGAATCTAAGTAATTGAATTTGTCCTCGCCAACCACAACTGCATTTCCGTTTAAAAATATTGTTGCCTGACCAGATTTTTTAACATAAGCAATATGATTCCAAGAGTTTAACTTTGGTCCCGACCCTGAACTGAATTGAGTTGTAGAATCTACATATAGAGAAATATTGGTTCCAGTTGTATATGTAAGAACAAAATAAATACCATTGGTATTTAGCGGTCTATTATCCACTAAATTAAATGTGCCAGTTGCCAGAGGATAAACCCAACATTCAAAAGTAAAATCCTGTAGACCTATTAGGTAATCTGCTTGTGGAGTAGCAACTATTGACGACCCATTTATATAATAACTGCCCGCCATCTTAGATACAGAATATGGGTGCGAAAACGGTGTCCATGTTGAAATCTTAACATTACCGCTGATATTTAGATTTTCCAAATAATCCAATGCGCTGTTTATAAAATTATTATCATAACAGGTTAATAGTTGAGTATTAGGTACTATTGATAGTGGGTCTGTAGGAACTGGGAAATTAATGATCTCTCTAGTATCATAAACAACTGATTTAGTTATTCTTAAATTTGAAATATAACCCTTAAAATATCCATCTTGAGCACCATACGGTGACATACCAATTCTAGTAGAATTAATGCTGGGATTAAAATTAAATGTTGCATTTAATGTTGAATCAACCAATATTCCGTTTCGATAAAATACAACCACGCCACCATTTCTTATTAGGGCTATATGATGCCATCGATTTAACTCAAGAGTGCCATATCCTTTATGATAGTTACCTGGTATCAATATTCCAAAACCGCCGCCGTTGATATTTTGTGAAATTCTAATTTCCTGTCCGCCAACATTGTTACCAATACTGACTAATGTAGTCCAATCAGCGTCTGGAGATCTCGTTGGATATACCCAAAACTCAATCGTAAAATCACCAGTACCAAAAGCTATTGAATTCGTTGATGTTAAATAATCGCCTGATCCATCAAAATAAACACTATAATGACCCGATCCTAAAAACGGTGTAAATGTGCCCTGTGGGGTATTAGAAGTTATTTGTGTTGCTTTTGCACTAGAGTCCGTAACACTATTTGAATTGGGTATATTAGAGCCGCCCTTTAAATTTATATATGTACTGTCCCAATATGGGTCACTTGCATCAACTATACTTGCTGGGATAAATCTACTAGTGTATCTTGCTACACCAGTGGTTATACGCAATTCATTTATATAGCCAGTAAATTTTCCTGCAGTCCCCGATTCAAAACCCCCAGCACCAATCATTGGTCTATTGGTTGATATGCGATAGGTTGTCCCATCACCAAAAGTTGATCCTGTTTGTTCGCCATTGAGAAACATCCGGGTATTGGTTCTGCTACGACATATTGAGATATGATTCCAAGTATTCAACACCATTGCTGAACCAGTGATACGAGTTGCTGAAGCTACATAGTAATATGGTTGTCCGGAAGTATTTACCCACAAAGTAAAATATGCTCCATTGATGTTAGGTGGTCTAAAATCAATTAGAGCTTGACTATTTTTAAACGATGTGGGATAAATCCATAACTCAACAGTAAAATCATCTATACCAAGAGCCAAGCCAGTGTTGTTTGTTACTGTTATATAAGTATCACCATCAAAATATAAACTATTGGAATCATACTTATATTTTAATGTGCTGATCATATTTTCAGCATTGCCCACTATAGCCAATGAGTTTTTGGTTATTAGATCAATGGCGTCGATACTTTGCCCGTCCAATGCAAATGCTGTATTAGATTTGTAAATATCCAAAATAGAGGATATTGTGGTTGAAATCTGTGGATTTCTTCCAACAGACGTGGCAAGAGTTTGGGCTATTAGCATTTTGACAAGTAGTAACTAGAAATATACTAGTATTTAGCCACAGAACTGTATCAAATTAATCACAATAAAGAAAACACCACTCAGTGGTGTTTTCAATTAAAAACAATTAAGCTTGTTCAGTATTTTGAAATTCAACCCAGGATTGAGTTGCTTCATCCCAAATATATTGCTTGTCATCACTTGGCATTGCAACTGGAGCGGCCCATAAACATGAACTATCATCTAAAACCCAACTGGCATATGGCTGTGGTGGGATAAAAGCATCACGCTCACTGTCATAGGTATAACCAACACCTGCATAGTTTTTACGTAATGCACGTGATTGATCTTCGGATGGCTCGTTAGTTTCAGGATTATGATGTACACCACCTCTGGTGTTATAGGATGTTTGGATCCAACCAGATCCAAACATACCTGTATCGATAACATCTTGTTCGGCAACGATAACTTGTGTTACCGTGCCGTTTTCTACTTTTGCAAAATGACTCATTGATTGCTCCTTGAAATTAGTAAGTAAATGTACCAGAAGTTGTAAATGCGTGGTAGGTATATCCTTTATCCATTGTCACCGTTCCGCCTGTAGTTCTTTGTGCTCCAGCGTAACGAATTACAACAATTCCAGAACCACCAGCTCCACCATTTCCAGTATAGCTTTGATATTGACTTTGGCCAACACCGCCACCACCGCCGCCGGTGTTTGCACCACCATCCCCGCCTGTTGAATCTAATAGAGAAGGACCTGCACCATTGCCGCCCAGATTTCTACCAGAACTTCCACCAACACCAGCGAGACCGGCTCCGACCATCATGCCTCCGCCACCGCCGCCACCAATTCCGCCATTTCCAGCATTGACGGATGTGGACCAATTGCCGCCACCGCCGCCACCAGAATAGTAAAAGCCGTCAAACCATTGAAGACCAACTCCACCATGTCCTGATGAGGCAGGGCTGTATACACCATTAGAACCAGCGCCACCTGCACCGCCGCCGCCGCCGCAAATACGAGCATCACCTGGTTGGCCGCCAACACCAGTACCTCCCGCATAACCTTGACCGGTTGTGCCAGAACCACCAGCAGATGTTCCACTATCTGAACCACCTCCACCACCAGAACCGCCGTTAGTTCCGGCAACCCCAGTACTTGCTGGATAAACTCCACCACCTCCTCCGCCAATTGAAGTTTGTGTTGATAGCGTGGAACCAGAAAGAACTGAATTACTTCCTACAGCACCACGTGCCCCGCCAGTTGATCTGGGAGCGCCAGCACCAACTGTCACTGTCAAAGTAGTTCCAACAGCACCAGTAGTAGTTGTTCCTTGTAACAAACCGCCGCCGCCACCACCACCAGCATGTCGTCCACCACCAGCACCACCACCAGCAACAACTAAATATTGTACCGTATAAGATGTTGATAATACATCACTTGACAAACTAACTGATTCTGATGTAGCCAATATTGTACCTGATAAATTAGATATTGATAATATCAACGTCGATGCACTGGCGCTAGCACTAGTTAATACAGTTCTGGTAACAGTTGCTGTATTGTTAACAACTGTTACTGAACTGGTATTGAGGCCATCTGCAAAATAATTACTGGAACTAGTGCCCGTATTAGTCCAATTTAAAATTGTGCCATCTGTCATATTTGTTGCAGTAATAGTAAATGTCACTGTACTACCAACTTTTAAATATACCAAATTGGTGTTTGCAGCAACACTAACTATTGACTGTGCTGTGGATGCCGTATATGGTCCTGTATAAAAATTGGCAGTATATCTAGCCACATTGCTGACTCTGAAATCATCAATATAACCAGTAATACCCAATCCCGGTGTGTATCCATCAGCACCAATCATTGGTCTGTTAACTGCACTTAAATATACATTGCTATCGGTATATGTTGAACCCGCTTGTGTACCATTTACATACATCTTGGTGCTAGTTCCTAAACGCACTACTGCAATATGATACCATGTACTTGCTTGTGCAACTGTACCAATAATTTGATTTGTTGAACTTACATGATAAGTAAATTGGCTTGACGCATTTATCCACAATGTAAAATATACTCCTTGACTTCCTGCTGGTCTATAATCAATAATGATTCTACTTGCCGTTACTGTTGTAAAATAAACCCACAACTCAACTGTAAAATCACCACTTGAGAAGTGATTTGGTTGACCATTTACAAATGCATAGCTTGAACCATCAAAATACATACTGGTAGCACCAGCTTTTACTGTTGATGTGCTGGATGTTACATTACCAACAATGGTAAAGTTATTTTTATTTGTGCTGTCAATTAAATTGCTATTTTGTGCAGTCAACAACAAGCTGGTTGTTGATTCTGTGGCACCTTGACTTGTTTGAGTCAATACTGCGGTTGATGGGATAAAGTTTCTAAAACTACTTGTATAACGAGCCACACCTTTGGTGATACGCAGGTCATCAATATAACCGATAAAATTGCTATTGGGATTGGACAAATTATTGCTATCACTACCAATAAACGGCCTGTCAGCTGGTGACAAATATGTAGTACTATCATTATATATGGTTGATTGAACAACACCATTTATATACATCTTAGTACTTGTTCCTAAACGAACTACTGCAACATGATTCCAAGTATTTAATAATGGTGCAGCCCCAATTATCTGATTTGCCGTATTTGCATAATAAAATGGTTGTCCAGAAGTAGTTACCCACAAAGTAAAATATGCGCCATTACCACCAGATGGTCTAAAATCAACTAAAGCCTTAGCATATGTGAGATTAGTAGAATAATACCACAACTCAACTGTAAAATTCCCCAAACCAAATGCAAGATTTTGATTTGTTGGCACTGTTAAATATGTGGATCCATCAAAATACATGCTTGAACCACCAAACTTGCTTTGTGCTGTGCTGATAATAGCGTTCCCAACAGTTGTCAAATCATTCATTCCAGTGCTGTCAACAATACCAGAATTGGTTCCATTTAACAACAAACTTGTATCAGTGATGGCAGTTACTGGAGCTGTTGGTGGTGGAAATGCGGCGGTATATACTGCTGCATTAGTTACTCTAAAGTTTGATATATATCCAGGCCAGTAACCCATATTACCTATGTTAGCTCCTATACGTATACCAGTGGCTCCTGAGAATGTATTTGAATTTGAGGCTGTATCTGTGCCCAATACACCGTTTTGATATATCTTTACTGTGCCGCTGCTACGCACCACTGCTACATGAACCCACATGTTTGCCGGTAGAGCGGTCGATCCCCAGTAATAACCAGTTCCCCCAAGATAGAAGTTAAGTCTAAAAGTTGTAGGATTTAAATTGCAAGCAATAGAAGTACTTTGTGCAGTATTTGATGGTCTTGTATCAAAAATCATAGGCCAGTCACTAGGAACTGTACCATTCCAATAGACCCAACATTCATAAGTGAAATTTCCGGTGTGCTGGAACGCGGTCGTTGTTGATGACAGATAACTACTACTGCCATTAAAGTACATACTACCACCATGTAGACTTGGCGTATAAGCAGTTGTACTAGCAAATGGACCAAAGTTTTGAATCGAAGGATTATTTACTGTGGTTACTGCAAAATTGTTTGATGAATTATCAATAATTCTATTGTTTTGGAACAACATCAATTTTACATCACCAGCAGTGGCCCCTTGACTTGTGGTAGTCAAAGCACTTGTGGGTGGTGTGAATATTGTGACACCACCGGCTGTACTGGTGGTAGAATATGTTGTGGGAACAGATCCAACACACATTCTAAAATTACTGATGAACATTTCAGTTAAGTCGACGCCCAATTGTGAGTTTGTTCCAAAACTTGTATTTGATGTTCCATTAATATTTGTTGAATTGGTTTGTGCTTCACGCAAAATTCCATTCACAAACAACCTTAGGTATCCATTTTGTCTAGATGATACCACATGTATCCATTTGCGAACATGTCCGGATCCACTGGTGCTAGTAGTATCATATGTTGCACTGGCCTGTACCGAACTATTACCATCGACTAGTGTTTGTATCAGTGTATCCACAATACCAAATGACAGTTCTACTCCTGTGTTGTTTGCCAAGCCATAGTTGCTTTGAACACTCCAGACTCTAGTATAATTCGCTGGCTGTTTTGCTATATATACCCAGCACTCAATTGAAAAATCACTAGTGCCAATCGATCTAGATGCATTATGGGGTAGATATGCATAGCTATTTGTACCATTGGTATATAAACTCCAACCATTTGGTGAATATGGGCTGAATGTACCTTGTGTAACTGAACCAGTTCTAGTAAGAGTCAATGCATTATTACTGCTGTCAATAAATGTATTGTTTTGTAAAGTTTGTGTTGACAATAAGAAACTGGTATTTGTTACGGCAGTTAATGGTATTGTGCTTGGTGTAAAGGGAGTAGTTGTGTAGACCGCTGTGCCTTTTACTATACGCAAATTGCTGATGTAACCGTTTAAATAGCTTCTATAGTTAGTTATAAATCTGCCGCCTATAGAAACGGGTTTTGCAGATGTGCCAAATGTGGTATTTACGGCAGTTGTCGATAAAACACTTGATCCGTTAAAAAATATTTTTATATTTGTGCCTGATTTTACTACTGCAACATGATTCCATGTGTTTTGAGCAATTGTAGTACCATAATAAAATTCTTCAGCATATGCTCCAGATGTTTGTCTTCTATAAAAAAGTAATCCAGTGCCAGTGGTCGATGCGTTACCGGCAATAGTCAAACAGATACTTCCTGATACAACCGCACCGCTGTTGATATCGTCATCATTGGAAAATAATACAGCTTCCTTAGAACCACTGCCCTGTGCAGCACTATTCCCGGCAAGATAAAACCAAG
>Ga0114963_10000306_pt1 | contig 32287 bp, 28 predicted proteins | sample C_131016_EF_Meta_FD_87019 | JGI IMG/M metagenome (GOLD analysis project Ga0114963, IMG submission 87019) | Freshwater microbial communities from Lake Croche, Canada to study carbon cycling - C_131016_EF_MetaG | ecosystem: Environmental > Aquatic > Freshwater > Lake | place: Lake Croche, Canada... | reverse complement strand
GTTTAACATTGCCAGAAGGTAGTGCGATCAGTGAAACAGCCACCACCACAGTAATCACACCGCCAGGAGCCTCCGTGGGACAGAGTCTGGTTATTCGCCCCACTGCTGCGACCAACTTATCAGCAAGCGGATACATTGTGCCTGGAGTTAATTTAACAATCACGTTGACAAATGGCACTCTGACTGTTTATGATGGTGATCCTATTCCCTATACTATCACTGGCACAACAGCAGAACAATTGGGCATAGGCAGTTTAACAGGCACATTCCCTGTGTTCTCCCCAATTGACAGTGTGCCGCAATCAACCAATCTGGTGTTACCAATTCCAGAATACACCAACGCCCACACATTCACATTGACTGTGGGCGGCAGTAATCCTTTTGCCTCTAGCACTATCACAGTAACTGACAATAATGTGATTGAAACCAGTCACATTCACCTTGTATCTGGTGACCCTGTGACCACTGACATCTACCTGGGCGATGACGATCAGTATGTGAAGATTGAAAAGAACGGTGGTGATGTTGTTGTGGGCACAAACTTAAATACCCAGCGTTGGGTATTTGGGACAGATGGTACTTTAATAGTGCCAGGAGATATTGTGGACAGTGAAGGTGTCAGTTTAGTAATTGCCACACCAGATAACACATGGATTGTTGATCCAAGTAATCTGGGAACTTACATAGCTGATGGCAGTTTACTCAGACCTTTTAAAACTATCACATCGGCGCTAGCGTATATTGAAGCACTTATCGCAAACAATAGTTTAGTAATTGTTATAAACGGCAGTGTGGTTGAAAATCCCCAGTTTATTTCCTTACTCAGCAGTGTTACAGAAAACATAACATTAACTCGTGGAAATATCTTTATCTGTGGCAATACTCCTAATGCTGGCCATGTGCCTATTTGGATAAACGGACATGTGACTATTACTCCTGCGGACAACGGAGTAAATGCCATAAACGAAAATAGATTTGGTATGTTTAACATTGCAGTTAAAACGAATGAAGCATACCACAGTATTGAGATGAATGGCACTAATCCGTCCAAGCTGTATTTAGATGGTGTATATTGCTATCAAGCAAATTCTACCAAGAGTTGTGTTTATACAGATAATACTGGTACTGGTAGTAGAGTAGAAATGACTGATTGCACCATGGCTAGAGCTAGTGGTTCTGTGTATCTAATAGACATTCAACGTGGATTTTGTAGTATAAACAATCTGGAAACCAACGGTATCGGACAAGTGCTTAATCAAGCAAACAATTCTACAGGTACTATGATCGATAGTTCACTTGATGCGGACACAGGTGCTGTTGTCACCTTAAGTGGGACAGCACAATGGGGTATGGGTGTGTGTATTCTTAACAACACTGGAGTAGGTGCTAATACCTATGGTATTACAATGAGTAACAATGCACTTATACAATTTGGTGTATGCACATTTAACATACCTGTGGGAGATGGTTCTAATCGTGCTATTAATGGTACTGCTACCAACACAGTATTTTATTCAAGCCCAATATTTCAATATGGTTCAACCAACAAGATATCAACTGAGATTACATTGATTCCGTTAGCTACAACGTTTTCGGCAGTATAATCAATAGTAATAAATATGAATAGGACATAACATGGCAATCACATTTCCCGCAAATCCTGAACCAGGACAAGAGTATGTGGCAGACAATACAGCCACATACCAGTGGACAGGCACCCTTTGGAGCACGCTGGTGCCCTGGGACAACAGACAATCACAGTATGTGGCAGACGGCGGCGGAGCCGATCAGACATTCAACGAAAACTTCGACAACACCTTAGACGGGGGCACAGCCTAACATGACAACAAGAATCAAACTGCGCAGAGATACTGCACAAAACTGGACCATGATCAACCCCATACTTGCATCAGGTGAGCCTGGTCTGGAAACAGACACAGGCCAGACCAAATATGGTGACGGTGTGACTCGTTGGATTGATCTTGCATATGCAGGCGCCAATGCCCTAACCAATGTGGGTGCAATCACTGTGCAAACTGGTGATTCAGATCGTTGGTTTGTGCGCATGCGCAGAGAAGACAGCACGTTCAATCCATATTGGGATGGTGTGGTGGTCATGAGCACCACACATGACAGTGAGGGCAATGCAATTGCACTTGCTGCACTCAACTTGGATGATGGTGGAGTGGCCATGTGCAAATTTACATCAGCTGGTGACCTGATTTGGAAGAAGTCATTGGGTGCTGTGAACAACATTTACTATACTGATAGTAATGTGGTGGTGGACGCAGATGACAACATCATATGTGTTCTAAATCAAGACAGCAGTGTGGCCATTGTGCTGAAAATTAATGGGGCTACAGGTGCTGTCCTGTTTAGTAGAAATTTAGATTTTGGCACCAGTTATACTTTGACAGCCATAGCCCTAGACAGTGATGCCAACATTATTATCGGTGGTCACTTCGATTTTGCATCTGATACAGCATTTGTGGCTAAACTGAATCCCACTGCCACCAGCATTATTTGGCAAAAGTCACTAACTGGTGACAACAGCACCTCATATGTGACCACTGTGGCAGTTGACTATAATGATGCTATAATTGCGGCAGGATATGCTGAAGTTGCTCACACTGTGAATGGTCAAACGGTAGTAGATGATGTCATGATGGTGGCCAAGATCGCCAGTACAGGCACACAGATTTGGCAAAAGACCATCACACTTGTGGACATAACTCCCAGCAAGGTCACACACATAAGTTTGGACAGTGTGGGCAATATATATGTTACTGGCACTTACTATGTGGATAATCCTGGAGTGGTTCAGCCTTGGACTTCCAGTCTAAAAACCAATGCTGCTGTGATATTCAAGCTGAGCACGCTGGGTGCAGTGGTTTGGGATCGCAGAGTGGGTCCTGGTGAATGCTCCTGGGTGGGAGTGAGCTCAGCAGTGGGTGATGATGGCGATCTGTATGTGTATGCCAGCACCTATAAACTAAATCCTGCAGGTGTTGTGGACATCAACAACGGTGTCTGGAATGCCACATTGGTGCTGGCCAGATATAATAAACTCACCGGGGCTGTGATTTGGCAAAGTTATTTTGATAACCCTCATGCACAGGATGTGCCAGGCCTCAGCAATGATGCTCCGTGGGGAGGTTTTGCCACAGACCTCATGAGTGTGAAAGGAGACAAGATTCTGATTGGTGGCGCTGTGCGATTGGGTCAAAGTGGACCAGACATGGATTCTCCTTGGGACAATTCAGACTACTTCAATCAGGGCTTCATAGCTCAGTTTGACACAGATGCCACTCGCTGGTCTGCGGAAGGTTGGACACTGGAACCCAGTAGAGTGCCTGGCAAGTTGACCAATACCTTGGTGACATTACCAGGACCCTTATCCTTACAAAATGATCTGACTATAGCACCTGCAGGTTCCACAAACATTACTTCACAAGCAGTGGGCGTGAGCGTGAGACGCACAGCTAGTAAGGTGAACACCTGGACATTTGGCAAGGACGGCACATTAACCAATCCTGAAGACAGCAACATCAAGCTGCAACAACGCCAGTTGGGTTATGCCACCCTGTATGGTAAATTTCCCAACTATAATGCTGATATTTGGTTTGAAACTGTGTGCCACGACGCAGAAGGTTTTGCCTATGCTGTAGGCAGTGTTTGGTCAGCCAGCGGCAACCGTGCTCATATTTATAAATTTGCCCCTGAAGGTGGTGTAGTATGGTCAAGACAATTACATAGTGGCAGTGGTGCCCAGTTTACTGTGGCAGTTACATCAGGTGTCTACTCTGTTCCCACAGTGACCATTGGTGGCACTGGCTATAAAGTGGGTGATAGGATTCTGTTAATCGGTTCCCAACTGGGTGGTAATAACACTAACACATTGATTGTAGCAGTTGCCTCCATAACCAATGACACTGACTATGTTGGCTCAGTGGCCACAGTTACCATTGTGAGTGGCACAGCGGCCAATGTAACCAATACCTATGTAGATGTGCAGGACGTGGATGACAACGCAAAGTGTGAAGTACGTTCGATGGCCTACAATAGAGTGTCTGGCAACATTGAGGTGGTTGTGACTACTCCAACGCAGTTGGGCGACAATCTTGACAGTGGCTGGACAGAAACAGTAATACTGACCCTTGATTCAGGCTCAGGCACAGTGGTCAGCACACGCACACTACAAGATCAAGGCGATGTCTATGCTTATGATATTGACATCAGCTCAACTGGCAAGATTGCCATTGCTGGTCAAAAGTTTAACGAATATGCGGAATACGGTGCGATCACTCCTTTGGCCGGCAGTGGTGTAGATAAGTTAAGGGTAGCCAAAGCAGACATTGATGCTGAACATTTTCCCGGCGAAGATATTCCAGGCGGTAGCAATATCAGTGACTGGTGGATCTACGGAACTGGTATTACTGATCAAGTACAGGTTCAAAGCGTAAACAACTACACAGGACTAAGTGGCACAGTAACAGCCCCAACTGAAGCAGTCACCGCAGTATTCAGTGTTAGTGTTGTTTCTGGAGCATACGCTAATATTAACGCCACTACGCCGGGCCTAGGATACCGCCTTGGACAAAAGTTCAAAATATTAGGAACTGCATTAGGTGGTACAACTCCTGCTAACGACCTAACATTTGCTGTGGGAGTTGATGGTAGTGGCAGTATAAATTTTGTTCTTGACCCTATGGGAACAACTACTGGTAGTGATCAAACTTATGCTTCACTTACACCTATTAAAATAGTTGGCACCGGAGCAACCTTTAACCTAATATTTGATCCAACTACTGGTGCAATAACAAACTCTGGCATAGAGGCGCCTGGACAGGACTACTTTGTGGGTGATGAGATTACAATTCCGGGCACAAGTTTTGCCGGTGGCACATCGCCAGCCAACAACATTATTGTGACAGTCGGTACTGTGGACGGCTCTGGTGCTGTTGGGACAATAACAACTGTCCCATCAACAATACCAACAACGCACCTGTTGTTGAGAACCAATGCCAGTGTTAACTATGCCGCAGGTGGAGCCACATTTGGTATTAGACAGAATTTAGGTGGAGAAACATTTGTATGGACTCCGGATATGATTCCAGTTATAGGTGGCCCAACTAGCGATGTGTTTACCGGAGTGGCGTGGAATGCCGCTGGTACAAGTCTATATGCTGTGGGCAATGGACGATATGAAGTCAACTATGATCAAGCACTGGTAGTGAAGTTTACATCAGCAGGCGTGATCACAGCCAGCAAGTACATCAACAATGGTATGGGTGAAAACAATGCCTACGCTGGAGCAGTGGCGCTAATGGCCAGCGACTCAATAGTTGTGGTTCATAATCAGTATAACGCAGATAGAGATGAAACTAACGAAGTGTTAGTGACCAAGTTGGACAGCAGTCTAAACATTGTGTGGCAACAATTTATTGGTGTTAAAAGTGATGGAGAGTGGCAAAGTCCAATCAGTAATATCAGCGTGGCAGTTGATCCTGCCAAGGATGAAATACTAATTGCTTGGGGTGCTAATAGTAGTAACAATGATTCTTTTGGAGACGATGTTCCTCATATTGTGAAGTTAGACACTGACGGTGAGGTTATATGGAAGCGTCAGTTTGGTGTACACGAAAGCGACACTAGACTGAGCTACAATGGCTATGGCAACAAGGCCTTGAGAATACACGGTGATCAGTTTACTCTTGTGGGCAATAGTGAAGCTCCTGATGATGACAATGACAATGGATTCATAGTTACACTACCATTGGACGGAACAGGGGTTGGTGAACACGGCATATGGACCTATGTGGAACCCACGGATGATGTAATCAAAGTTTGGCGTCTGAGTGGTAGAACCTCAACCACATTTACTCCCACACCGCATACTGGGGCCATTACTAATGTGACCAACATCAAATATTACTACACCAACTATCCAAGCGAAGAATTCACATTCTATCCTGAGACAATACTGAGCAATGAAGGTGGGGCTATCGAGTTTGCTGATGGTAGTAAACAGACATTCAGCACTGCTATTGTGCCACAAGTTAAAATCAGTGCGGGTCGTTACACACTGCGCCCTGAAGATTCAGGTAGGCATATTCTTATAGAACTGAGCAACTATGCTGTGATTATCCCCAACTGGCAATCAGTAACCTTACCAGTGGGTTATACAGTCTCCATTGTGAACATCAGCAACTTTGATGCTTATGTGACAAACGAGTCTTCTGGCAATCTGAGAGGAGAAATGTGGTTGAGCAACGGTGATATGAAGACTCCTGCTATTGGATTCTCAGACAACGGATCGGGACAAATGATCACACTGATCAAAATCAAAGAAGGCACCAAGTCAGACGACGCTGAGGACCACGGGGACATTTGGCTGGTGGCCGGTGCTGACATTTACAACAACGATTAAGGAACCACAATGAGTATTATTCAAACAATAATAGGTGCTGTTGTATCCAGTGGCAGTGGTGCTCCTCCCCCGCCAACACCCACGTATACACTGACGCCAGCAGCTAACAATGTTGATGAAGGTAGTAGCCTTACATTGGCTATTGGTGGCACTAATATCCCTAACGGAACTTATTATTGGACTATAGATACGAACGGTGGAGACTTTGCCACAACTAGTGGGTTCGTGGGTGTAGGTAATAATTCCGGATCATTCTCAGTAACACCCACTGCTGATGCTACCACTGAAGGTAGTGAGACATTTACAGTTAGCCTACGTTCAGGTAGTATCACCGGCACAGTATTAGCAACTAGTGGTGCTGTTACTATTAATGACACAAGTCAGACTCTTATAGTAGCACCGTTCAGTCTAGACTTCCCAGCAGGAAATCCATATCTATTGGTATCTAATACACAAAGTGATTGGAACCTAGGCACAACATATACTATTGAGTTTTGGAGCAAGCAAACCAATACCAGCAGTCCTAGTGCTATACGAACTGTGATGTCACAAGGCCCGGACAATAACAGGATTGATCTAGGATTTTACTGGGGAAGCACGCTGTTCAGCAATAATCAACAGAGTGGAATTCCTGAACCCGTACCAGCAGTATGGAGCCACGTGGCCTATGTAGCCGACGGTGGTGGCAACACCAAGGTATACTACAATGGGGTACTTAGAGGCGAGATTGTAGCCCCAGGCGCACTAAGTAACGGCTCATCGGATCTAAACATTGGCCGTAGAGCAGGAGTCAACGGTCAAGGCTACCTTGGTAAACTGGCCATGATCAGAATCAGCACCACTGCCAAGTATGTGGCAAACTTTAGCCCATCGTTGTCCTATGGTGTGGTTGCAGATACCAAACTAATGTTAGGCAGTGATACTCCGTTAACTGACCTGGCTCTTTATGGATTAAATGGGATAGTTACGTCTGCCAGTAACAGCGGCACCTTATATTTTTCCAAGGCAACATATCCTGATCTAAATAATCAAATACGGTCAGGAGACACTGTAGTAAACGTGGATGGCACGGGTGCCGCCACCTCAACTACCACTGGAGCAGTGTTCACAGCAGATCCTGATAATTGGGGAGTAGATATCTCGCCTGGTCAAGGCTTTGGCACAAAAAACTTCAGTGGCCCAGGAAGACATCCTATTTCAGTTCAAGGAGCCGTCACAGTCAGCGATGACTTCCCAAGTTTCCAAAGTTTACAGTTTGTTCAAAATGAAAACGATTACCTAGAGGTAGCGGCTAGTGCAGACTGGAACTTGGGCACATCTTGGACCATAGAGTTCTGGTTGAAAGCCGATGCTGCATCAGATACAGCGGCTGGCGGTATTTGGGGATTATTAAACCAAGTTGGGTGGAGCACTACTGACGCTATAGTTGTAGCACTAAGCGACAATAAACTAGTGTTCTTATCAGGTAGCAACGCTAACGCAGATGTCCGATACACCGAACCTACCCCAGGCGTATGGACGCATGTGGCTATTGTCAATAACGCAGGCATACAGACAGTATGGTACAATGGTGTTGAACAGACCAAAGTTAGTGGTACATTTGGCACTGCCAGTTATACTAATTCTACAGCCCCTTTACGCATAGGACGTCTGGGCCCAGCAAGCGGTGGCACATTAAACGGTAAGATGGCCATGGTTAGAATCAGTAACTCAGCCAAGTATACAGAAGCATTTACAGCCACGACTACATATAACTTTGAAACAGGTACTAAACTGTTCTTGAGTAAATTTACACCAACTATGGACACAGTAGAGCACACCATTACCAACAACGGTGTAACTACAAGTACAGATTTACCACAGACGTTTATTGGGCATCTGAATCCATATAGTGGCGGAAACCTAGGTGCTACATATAGTCTATTTGGAGATCCTAATATCACTGCGTTTGCAGCCATCCCTATTGGTGCTAGAATAACCAGCAACTTGTCAGGGTTTGGTATTAGACTAGTGACCGGAAATCAATCAATCCCTGCCGGTCGAATGATAACTTATGACAACACCGGACTGGCCGGTGGCACTGTCTCAACTACATCAGACACATATAACTTCTACTGGTAAACTATGAGAGAAATCTTATTCACACTTATAGCAACACACATTACCATCATATGCGTTCTGTGCTGGCACACTTCATACAAGCCTGGTTGTGGCATATCCACAAGTTTTCCCACATGATCAATCATAGCGTGGGGTTATTATGTTTACAGGTGCTAGCTCATGTGGCACTTGTGAGCATGTTGTTTTGGGCCACATGGCCCTACTGGCTGCTCACCATCACGGGATATTTCATCATGAGCTGCATAGGGGTGAGCATAGGTTATCACAGACTGTTCACACATCGCAGCTTTACATCTCCACCATGGTTTGAGAAGCTGTGTGTGTGCGCAGGTAACCTGGCAGGCATAGGCAGCAGCATGAGTTGGGTGGCTGCACACAGAGCACATCACCATCACACAGATCAAAGTGATCAGGACCCACACTCACCTCACCATCATGCATGGTACAAGGTGATATGGTTCAGCATGTTTGCGCCTGTGCATGTGAGATATGTGAAAGACCTTATGCGTGATCCCATGCATGTGTGGTGGCACAAGAATTACTTTTTGGTGCATCTGGCAGTCGGATTAATCTTGTGTGCGATCAACCCTTGGGTAATGATCAGTTTATATCTGGCACCTCAAGCCCTCACCTGGAGCATGGGTGGCATATTGAATTTGGTGCATCATACTTGGGGATCCAGGCCGCATGATGTTAAGGATCGCAGCACCAATAATTGGGTGTTTGGTGTGCTGTATTGGGGAGAAGGTTGGCACAACAATCATCATGCTGATCCCAAGAACTATCAATTGGGTCAACACAGGTGGCAAGTGGATGTGGGGGCTAAAATAATAAGTTGGGTGAATAGAGGTTGACATAAGTTATTATCATACTATAAATATTATTATAGCAAGGGGATAGACCCTAAGCTCATATAAAGCAAAGGATTTTTGCTATGACCAAGAAGTTCGACTTCCTAGTATTCATTGGACGCATGCAGCCGCCCACACACGCACACAAGGCTGTGATCCAGATTGCTGCACAACAATCAAAAAAAGTAATCGTGGTTCTGGGCAGTGCAAATAGCCCGCGCACCCTGCGTAATCCATTCACATTTGAAGAGCGGCGCATGATGCTGCTCAACTGTTTTGAGTCTTCAGTCCGGGATCAACTGATCATTGTGCCTCAAAACGACTACACCTATAATGACAATTTATGGTGTGTCAAGCTGCAAGAAGTGGTGCGAGGTGCCATCCTCCAGAACATTACTGGTAACACTTCCAATATGACCCTTCATGGCGTAAACGATGTGCACGTGGGCTTGATTGGGCATGCCAAGGATAACACTAGCTATTACCTCAAGCTATTCCCCAACTGGGCCAGTGTGAACGTACCCAGCCAGGGTGATATTAATGCGACTCAGATACGTGATGCCTATTTTGATCAACATCCTGCACAAATTAATTCCGCATCAGTGCCCTCTGAGGTGATGGCGTTTTTGAGCATGTTTATGTTAACTGATGCATACACTAAGCTGGTGGATGAACGTGCATTTGTGATCAAATACAAGCAGAGTTGGGCTCCTGCGCCTTACCCTGTGATCTTTTCCTGTGTGGATGCAGTAATAGTGCAGAGTGGGCACATCCTCATGGTCAAGCGCCGTGCAGCCCCAGGCAAGGGTATGTGGGCATTGCCAGGTGGCTACATTGATCAGCATGAGACACTCATGGAAAGCATGCTACGAGAACTGCGAGAAGAAACTGGTCTTAAGGTGCCTGAGCCTGTGCTGCGCGGTAGCATTGTGTGTGAAAAGACGTTTGATGATCCCAATCGTTCACCACGTGGACGTGTGATCACCACTGCGTTTTTGATCCATCTTACGCCCCATCTGTGGCTACCCAAGATCCGCAAACAGGATGCAGAAGGAGAAGTGAGTAATGTGGCTTGGGTACCCATTGTGGATTTGGACCCCAAGATGATCTTTGAAGACCACTATCATATCATTCAGCACATGGTGGCCAGGATTTGATCTTGACACAAACGTAAACTACTATAATCTAATAAACAATCGCATTGGTGATAGACACTGGTGTGCACAACCGCAAAGGAGCTTTGCAACATGTTTAACAATAACCAACTACTAGCTGTGGACTCATACAAGTACTCACATCACAATCAACTACCACCAGGCACCACCGTCATTAACAGCTACATTGAAAGCCGTGGCGGTGAATTTGATAACAGCCTATTCTTTGGTCTGCAAGCGTTCATCAAGAACTTCCTCATGCAACGAGTGACCCAAGCACACATGGATGAATATGTGGAACTGGTCACTGCACATGGACTGCCTGTGAATGCAGAAGGCATGGAACGACTCATCACAGTGCATGGTGGCCGTTGGCCAGTTGTGATTGAAGCTGTGCCAGAAGGCACGGTGTTGCCCACTAGAAATGTGTTAGTACAAATCCGCAACACAGATCCCGAAATGCCTTGGGTCACCAGCTTCCTGGAAACTGCTCTGCTGCGTGCTGTATGGTATCCCACCACTGTGGCCTCACTTAGCTGGCGGGCCAAGCAGATGATCCTGGCAGCTCTGCGCAAGAGCAGCGAGGATGCAGAAGGTCAGATCAGTTTCAAGCTGCATGACTTTGGTGCCCGTGGTGTGAGCAGTGCGGAGAGCGCAGCTTTGGGTGGTATGGCACACTTGGTTAACTTCCAGGGTACTGACACTGTGGAAGCCCTAGTAGCAGCCCGTAGGTTCTATGGAGCCCCAATGGCAGGCTTCAGCATCCCTGCCATGGAGCACAGCACTGTGACAAGTTGGGGTCGCGATGGTGAGGCTATGGCATTTGCCAACATGATGAGCAAGTATGCCCGTCCTGGTGCACTGGTGGCATGTGTGAGTGACTCATACGACCTGTGGAACGCTGTGAGCAACATCTGGGGTGGGGAACTCAAGCAGCAGGTGCTGGACTCAGGTGCCACCATCGTGGTTCGCCCTGACTCTGGGGACCCACTCACTGTGCCCATTCAGGTCATGGAACTACTGGGTGAAAAGTTTGGCTTCACAGTAAACTGCAAGGGTTACAGGGTGCTGCCTTCAGCAGTGAGGGTCATCCAGGGCGACGGTATCAACATCCACAGCATCCCCTTGCTGCTGGAGAACATGCTTGCAGCTGGCTGGAGCATGGACAACTTGGCCATGGGCATGGGTGGTGGACTCAATCAAAAAGTAGATAGGGATACTCTTAAGTTTGCTATGAAGGCCAACGCCATGCAGGTTGAAGGCGAATGGCGTGACGTGTTCAAGGACCCTATTACTGATCCAGGCAAGAGCAGCAAGAAGGGCATCCTCAGTTTAGTCCGTAGCGGCGGAATAGGTGCCAGTGGCTGGAGAACCATTCGACGTAGCGAGCTTCGTGATGGCGAAGTGGATCAGCTCAGGGTGGTCTACAAGAACGGTGAACTGCGTGAGGATTACACATTTGATGAAATCAGGACCCGTAGTCTAAGGGACTAATCTAAGGGTTGCAGGTTGATAATAACCTGCAACCTATTCCCTATCTACCAGACAGTGGGAGCCCAATTAGTGGAAAGAGTGGTATAGTGGCTGGGAAATTTCTGTTTGTAGTCATCCAGCCATACCACCATGTGGTCTATCCACACTTGTTGCTCTTGATCAGGCATGTGTTTCCATTCCAGAACCTTCTCTTGCCATTTTAGATCTTGATTAGAAGGGGACACTTCATTTACTCCACGAGATACAAAGCTCACGATTGCAAATTCTCTTAAGAAGTCTGGGTCATGCATTGGATGTTTGGTCCTTCAGTTTTTGTAGTGCGTAATTCACTATTAGTGTGGCTTGATCGACATTGAGCATACAGTCTGTTCTGTTATATTCACCAGATACATTAACTTCGCACACTCTAAACCCATGCTCATCATCATAAAATATATCAAGATGTGCAGTATCCAGCCTAAGAGCTCGCATTACATCTGCACATAGTTGATTGAGTTGATTATTGTTTCGGGTTGCCATGTGCTTTCTGCCCACGTTGTTTTCCGCTTTGAATGAGTCCACATATGGACTACCCAAGATAACACCAGCTAATATTTGATCTCCAATTACTCTCACGGTGTATGTTAACCCATCAGCCTCTGGTAAATATTTTTGTGCTACCACATAGTCATAGGGGTTAATTGCAATCAGTTGGTCAAATGCTACATCAAACTCTGCCTTATTGTTGCAAAGTGTGACACCACGTCCTGACCAACCACCTGAGGGTTTTAGCACGCATGGAAATTCCACTTCGTGGATTACCCTGGCCTTAAATGACTCTTTTGGATCTAATGGACTTGTGGAAATAGTGATAGGAAATGGTATATTAACATCTGTTAAAGTGGAATACACATTATGTTTGCTAGAATACAATAGATGAGATCGTAAAGAATTTATAAAACATGTGTTAGTCCATTTTTCCATGCGTGCTGCTATCAGTTTATGTAATACACCTTTTACACCAGGACTTGATGGAATGGAAACAAGATTGTATTGGGGTATAGAATTGGAGAGGATGACAAGGTCTGGGGGCGAAAGTATATTGCCATCATAAAACAGATCAGAATCGTTCGTGGATACTTTTATTTTGCTATAATCAATAAACCGTGCTTGTATATCATGCTTGTTAACTGCATTTAGTAATGCACTATTTGTGTAGTTGTTAGATTGAGTGAAGTTGCTCAGGATCCAAATGTCAGGCATTTGCAGTTATCCCCTTAGCTGCGCCTTCAAGAGGTATAGCATGTGCCCTAATATCTGGAACAGTATAATCAACAGGGTTAATTGCAGCCCAAATATCAGAACGATCTTCTGGAAGTTGATAATCAGGATCCATGGCCACGAATTTAAAGGGAATGCAACCTGTGGCCATTTCAAACGCTATAGCAAACATGGGGACGTGGTCGGAGAATGATGCATCACAAGATAGTTTAAAGTATTCTCCTTGTAAAAACATACAAGATCCTTTGCAAACTTGTAACACAGGACACTTAGAACATTCTTCCCTAAAATTCCAGTGTGTGGCAGTATTCAATTTGATTTTATCAAACTGTGTTACATGCCCAATTCTGTGTGACTTGCCATTTGGGGCTTTGGAGACAGCAGTGACGTTTTGACAAGTGATTACGTTGCCCTGTAAATCCACGGCAATGGTGTCTGCTTGGTCCATGCCACATTTTTGTCCCAATGTGGTAGCGTCCTGGTAATTACCCCATGAATTTAACCACTGCTCAACTCTGTTATTGATTGTATAGAATCTGCTTGTGCGATTTTCTTTTATTAGTTTTAATGTGGTCCTGCGGTGTGCGATGTGCTCTGAATGATTTTGTGGCACATTCTTTTTACCACCTTCATCATACACATCAATAAATCCACCTTCACCAATCATAAATCTGTCTTGCGGAGAAAGATTGAATAACTCTTCAAAGAACTGTTGTATTTTTTCTCTGTCCATGTTTTCTCTATGCACCATAGAGTTCACACTAATTCTGCCTGTGGGAAGGAATCGATTGAATAACTTGAACAATATTTTTCTTTGTACAGGGTTTTCAAAAGGATCTGGGCCTCTAACATTTTGACCAGGACCGTCATGTGAAACAGCAATAGAAAATCCCAATTCATATAACCAATCAATAATTTCCTCTGTGATTAGTGAGCCATTTGTTATAACCGAAAATCTAGTGGATGGAAATTTCTCACGGAGAGCTTCTGCTAACGGCTTCATAATTTTCCAGTAAACAAAAGGTTCACCACCCCAAAACTCTATCTTTTCAGGAGCTTTGTGTAGCCATGTGTCCATGTTAGATACAAATTTGTCCAATAGTTTGGTGTTAGAGTGCTCTATGTTGGGTACAAATCTTTGAGAACAATATTCACAAGAATAATTACACGATAATCCCATTTGTATTTTCAGGATTCGAATATTATTGGATTTGATGCCAGGGGTTTCAGCAGACACAGTTTGAATTTGTTTAGATTTCGACTGTTGATACTTGAGGGGCTTGATGTTCATCAACTTACCCTGATGGTTAAAGATCTCAGAGGTCACATTATCGTAATAGTAGATAACTTCCTCAAGTTTCTGTATATTACCATCTGCGTCTACTACTGGTTTAGTACACGTGAGTTCAAACTTCATTACAATTTTCCTATGTCTATCTTGAATTAAAGAGTGCTTGCCATTTGTCTAATTCAGACTGAATTAGTAGCCTGCTCTCTAATAACTGTGTATTTAATACTCTTTCCATGCCCAAATCTAAATATCGCTGTCTCACTAACGGATTAATGAGAGCTGTGTGGATCATTTGATTTAGTTCTTGTTGAATGGAGTCTGGAGTGGACGACGCCACAAACACAGCTTGCCATACAGAAAAATCAATATTGTATCCCAGCTCACTGAATGTGGGGACATCTGGCATAAGACGACTTCTGGTCCTGCCAGTTGTGGCTAATGCTCTCACTTGGCCACTTTGGATTGTTTGAGCACCCACTCCAATAGAGTCAAACAGCATGTTTATTCGGCCAGCCATTAAATCTATAGTGGCAGCGGAATTCCCTTGATATGGAATAGATGTAAGTGTTAACTTAGCAGCATGTGCGAATAGGTCGGTGGCCATGGCCACAGCCCCGCCCTGACCAACACTTGCATAAGTTAATGAGTTTGAACTCCTGCCAGCGAGATGGATTAATTCTCTCACATCATTAACTCCCAAGGAATTGGGTACGAGCATCACCATGGGGGACTCAGCCAGTATGGAAATGGGTGATAACTCCCTCACAGCTTCTCTAGTATTTGGAAGATAGTGTCGTTGTGTTGTAATACCACTAGCAGCCACAAACAAAGTACGGCCGTCTGCTGGTTGTCTCATCAAGTATTCTAGACCTACTACAACAAAACCACCAGGCCTATTTTCCACTAGCACTTGCTGACCTGTGCTTTGTGTTATAGCATCTGCCAATATACGAGCAGTTAAATCAGTAGTACCTCCTGCTGAGAAAGGCACTACTATGCGAAGAGTGTCACGCTGGTTGGATTTTGCACTCCATACTGGCAATGCTATCAGCATCACCAGTAAAGTCCATTTGATCATTTTTAACATATTGCATTTCATCCTTGATAGGTGTCCATGTGTCATAGTCAAAATCAATATCTCTTGACCATGCACCCACAATGATGTTATTGGATATCACATGAGAATGCGATCCATCTGTGCATAAAGTGTATACAATAGAGTCTGGACCAAAGCTCTTGTCTTCCTCAATAGTGTCAATAACTTCCAAGCCTTGTGTGGTAATTAGAGTCATTCCCACCATGAGCTGATGAGTTTGTGTCCTAGTAAATTTTTTGTTTTCTCTCCACTCTTTTCTGCCGTCATTGTCTACTGTCATAAAGATTTTAGTAGGCTTTTTACCTGTAAACACATCGATACAAGCCCAGCCTATTGTGGTCCAGTGTTTGTGCTCTCCTGTTGTGCGATGTCTTCCATTAATAATGTAAATAGGCCACTTACCCACAGGAGTTTCATGGAACATTTGTACAGTGTTTTTGTATCCAAAACCCCCATCCACCACATCCCCAACCAGTACCTGATCTATACGTTTTTGTGAACCATCAGCCATTGTGATTAATGAGTCGGCAGGAAAGCAGCAAGGACAGTCGCATGCACAATCACATGCACAAGCACAAGCGCAATTGCAATTACAATTAGCTTGAACACACTGCGAAGCATTACAATTATAAGGTCCACAATTTCCATCATTACAATTATTTTGTAATGCGTAACCGCCACATGCTACACAATTAATATTTCCTGCGTACACACAATTTTGACAATCTTGCGGAAAATCATAACAATTACAATTAAAAGTACAATTGCCGTTATTACAGTTGCCTTCGTTAGTTTTATTGATATAAGCTTTGCCGTAATAACTGCTCAAATACCAAGATTGTTGCCCCGGTCTGGTATTATTGTATATGAAATACATATCAATTTGTGTGCCGCTTGCACCAGGACCGTTGATTTCAACGTGAATCTCATCAAAGCTTATAGAGCCGCTACTTGGTAAGGTCATTGGTTATACCTGTGATTTTGTGGAATACATCTTAAGTTATTTATATTATAAATTAGTTAGGTACTCACCAATAAGTCTTTTTAAATAGTAGTTGTCCACTTGCACAACTTTCAGCGATGTTTTAACATTGATATTGTTAATAAATATGGAGCATGAAAATGATCAATCTAAGTTTACTTTGGGTAGCATTATGCCTTAGCGGAGTTAGTGCATATTATAGTATTGTGGGGTTGGCTGCCATTTTTGTGGCCAGTTTCTGGCCTGTGTTGATTTTGGCTACAGTGCTTGAAGTTGGCAAGTTGGTGTTAGTAAGTTGGTTATACAATAACTGGCAAGCGACTCCATGGCCCATCCGAACTTATTTGACTAGTGCTGTGCTGGTGCTCATGCTGATCACCAGTTTAGGAATATTTGGATTCCTTAGTAAAGCTCATAATCAAGATCAGGTGATCACTCAACAGTCAGAACTTCAGATCACTCAAGTGACCACTCAACTGGAAATCAAACAACAGCAACTAGAAGAAACTAGATCAGTTTGGGAACAGCTTAACCGAAGCATCAATATTCAGCTGGACGCCAACCGTGCACAACAAGCCCTGGCTAACAGGCGTACACAACAAGTGGAACGTGAACGGTTGCAAACACGCATGCAAGAATTACAAGCTGAAATTGTACAACTCAATCAACAACGTACCCAGATGCAATCCACGCAAACTGTGCAAGACACCAAGCTGGGGGCTGTAAGATATGTGATTCAGCTGTTTGACCCTAATGCAAACCCTCAGGATGCTATCAAATGGATAATTTTGGTTTTGGTGTTGGTGTGTGATCCATTAGCAGTGCTCATGTTGATGGCTGCTAGCCAAAGCCTTAAAAAGCCTGATGATGTAAATGACTCACAACACTCACGTGTGCACATGTCTTCCTTGCTCAAATGGGACCCTGCACAACAAAAAATCATGGTGCAGGATGGTCATGGCGCATGGCATGAATGGTCGCCCCCACCCAACCATGTGGATGTTTCACACCCTGCACCACAATCACAAGACGTGAGGAAATTGGTGGAAATGAGCGTGAGCGAACTGCTCAAACAGCGTCCTGCATTGGAGTTTGAAGAGTTTATGAACATGATTAATACCCAGTTACAGGGTAAACCAGATCAAATGGATCCTGAACAACTACAAAAGTTGATTGAAGCCACTTTGGAATCCTGGATGCACAAAACTCTCACTGTGACATACTCAGCAGATCAACAAGACAAAATTGTGGAAAAGGCTATACAATACACCATTCACAAACAACAGGATTCAGATGCCGTACCCAATGGGGAGATCCCAACAGTTGCGCAACAACCAGATAACTTACAACTACTAGATCACATTTCACCAGCCGCACCATCAGAACCCATTCAACCCATTGATACAGCAACTACCCCACAGCAATTACCCATTCAACCAGTAATTCCTCAAATAATTCCAGAGCCAAACACAGCGGATTCGACGGTGGTAGATAGACCCACGTTTGATTATTTTGGTGAAAAACGTATGAGAGGTGGTAAAATGCGTATTCCTATCAAATAATATTACTAAGTATTATATGAGCACATTAAAAGAACTCACCTGGGACGCACATAAAAGAGCGGAAAAAACCAACATCATGAGGGAGTTATTGACAGACACCATCAGTGCCAGTCTGTATTGTGATTTGGTTTATACAAAGTATTTGATATATGCCACAATTGAACGCAGGATCAAATTTGAGAATGCATGTGTGCGCAGAGCTCAAGCTGCATTTAATGATTGGCAGAGGATGAAGGACAGCATGCCTAGATGTATGTCATACCTGGATGCATATGTGGATCATTTAGAAGCGATTCCAGAGACTCAATTGTGGGCTCATGTGTATGTGCATTACCTGGCCCCTCTGTATGGTGGACAAATCATCAAGAAGAAGATTGAACACAGACTGCCTGTTTCGTTATATGAGTTTGAAGACCCTGTGGGTGCTATTGCAGAAATAAGAAGTCATCTCACACCAGATTTGGCCGCAGAAGCCAATATGGCTTTTGAAAGCACCATCACATACTATAACAACCTATGGGAACAACATCGCACATCATGACCAGCTTTGTGGAATTGATCAGTCAGACAGCTGACAAATTTGAACACATTATCCAAAATCACTGTGACAATCTTAAACTGATCCCCACGGAGGACTTTGGTTGGCAGAACACCAGATGGAGTAGCAGTCAATTCAGAATGGCCCATGTGGAGCGATTCACACAGCCCAAATTTAGTGTGCTGCACATGGTGATATTTCCCCATGTTGTGGACCCAAGTCCCATATTTGGTTTTGACATCATAGCAAGTGACACAAAGGCCACAGGTGTGTTTTTTGACAGAAGTCCCACACTGGAATGTTGGGGCCCCATCACACACAAGACATATACCCAAGAAAGAATACGTCCAAACTGGGGCACCATTTTTAGTGATCATTGGATAGCGTGCAAACCCACATACACAGAAGCTGAAGAAATATGTACTCTAGCATGTGATACACTCACAGATTATTTGGCCAGATTGACCCAAACTAATTCTTCCAATCTGCATCATATTATTCAAGCTCAGAATAATTACTCTTTGAAGCAACGTGAAAATATCCACACCACAGCCGTCATACGCAAGCTGTTGGGTGAAGAACGAGGTAGCCATTTCATAAATGAAATATTATTTCCTGTGATCAAATAATTTATTGACGCAAGTGATTTTAATGTTATTATGCATAATAACTTATGTTATACCTGAACTGGAAACAACCACATGAAGCCAACTGTCACAAGTGAACGCAATCGTGATCGCGATGCAACCAAAATTTATCTTAAGGAAGTCAGTCATACCCCTTTGCTGACACATGATCAAGAGAAGCAGTTGAGTCAACAAATTGAACATGTGAAAACTGAGCAGATTTTGTGCATGCTGAGCTTGAAGGCATGTCGTGAACGTTTCACACAAGCTGTTGCGGATGCACTTGCAGGCAAGCCGGAAATCATGTTGAGTGTTGATTCAGATCAGCCTTTGGATCTCAAACTAAAAGACCAACTGACTCAACTGCATGCACTCATCACACAGCAGACTGTGTCAGATCACGTCAAAGACCAAATTGCAGAATGTGTTAGAGAACTGCCACTACAGTTGAAATTCATAGCAGAGTTAATTCAAATTGTTCAGCCCATCATGCAACAGATTACTGCATGCCAAGGTGCATTCCTGCGATTTGCAATCAGCCAAAACATCACACGTGAACAGTTCCTGGCCAACTATCAGAGTGTGACACCCGCCCTGATCTGGCAACAGTTTGAGACCACACATGCGGCACAGGTGAACACATTCAAACAGGAAATTGATAGAGTGAGTGAGCTCATGGGTGTGAGCGCAGAGGAATTGCAAGTCAAGCATGCACATCTGCGTCAGCTACAGCGGCAGAAAGAAAAGACTGTGGAGCACATGCTCAAGAGCAACTTGCGTCTGGTGGTGAGTGTGGCCAAGCGATACATCAATGTGAGCTCCACTCCACTGTTGGACTTGGTACAAGAAGGTAATATTGGTCTACTAAAGGCTATTGAGAAGTTTAATTGGCGCATGGGTTTCCGATTCAGCACATATGCCACTTGGTGGATCAAACAGTGCGTGCTCAAGGCTCTCAATGAACAGCATCGCATTATTAGAGTGCCCAGCCACATGACAGATTTGGTCAAGCGTGTGAGCCGCGCCCGCGATGAACACATCAAACAAGTGGGTTATGAACCTTCTCCAGAAGAGATTGCAGTAATCTTGGAAGTGGATGTGAACACAGTGAACCGTGTGTGGACAGTGGCACAAGGCACCATCAGTCTGGAAACACCCATTGGTTCAGAAGATGATCAAAACTTGGGTCATGTGATTGAAGATCCCAATGGCATGAGAGCATTTGAACTAGTTAGTGAAGTTGATCAGGTGAATGCAGTTTGTGATGTGCTTTCAGAGCTCACACCCAAGGAAGAACGTGTGATTCGCATGCGATTTGGTATTGGTATGGATCGTGAGTGCACCCTGGAAGATATTGGTCAAGTGTTCGGTGTCACACGTGAGCGGGTTCGGCAGATTGAGTTCAAGGCATTACACAAACTCAAACAGCCTGATCTAGCTCGCAAGTTGCAAGAAGCTACAGAATGATTTGACATTTGAGCCAGACACCCTGCAGGCTTGCAAAAAGCTAACCAGGGTGGCATAATGACCAAAAAGATTCGGCCCCAAAATAAATGCGTGATCACATGCACAGACACCAATCAGCGTGTGAAAGCCCAGCTGATTCGAAAAACTGACATGGATCTGAGTGTGGAGTTGCCCACTGGCTATGTGATGAATTTACAAAAAAAGGACATCAAGCGCAAGGTGTATGTGTGCCAAATAGGCACATGGGAATTCATTAGTGATGGTTGGTTACAGGCTTAACCATACACAAACGCGGTGCCAGTAGCATTAAAGGCTGTGGCACCTTGTTCACTCTGCACATATAGTTGGTCTCCCACATTCACAAATATGTTACTCAGGATCACAGTTTGTCCAGCAGTTATGGGCGTGTCATATAGCAAATATTGAGCATCTGATATCACATCTGCGGCAGGCTTAGCCAATAATCGGACCCTGTCTTGATATGTTTCATTGTTTGCCATGAACACATTTATACATGCTGCATTATTCACAGCTATGGTGATCAGCAGTGTGAGCACACCTGGCTCTGGCTGAACACTACCAAACAGTTCAGGTTGTAGATCCAGGCTCATGCTCATGGTTTTTGTGCCTGTGCAGAACCATTCTGTTTAGCTATGGCTTGTAGTTGATTGATTTGTTGTTGCTGCTGCTGGATGGCGCCAATCAGATAGGGTATTAGACCCTCATTTCTAATTACCAGTCTTAAATTATCTTCCAAATCTTGTTCATGAATAGTGGGTATGGCGGACACAATTTCAGGAAATAACTCTTGTATCTCTTGCGCAATCATGCCAATTTTGACTGCGCGGTAATCATCCTTCTTGTTGTTAACTCGTAATCCTTCGTCTGTCCAGTCAAATTGCCTCAAATTAATTGCATTTATCAATGATAACGAATCCACTTGGGTGGTGATGATATTTTCTTTTAATCTGTGGTCACTAAATGCTTGAACAAATATCACTGGGCTAGCGTAGTCAGTCTGTAATGCTGTAAGTGCCCATTGTCCTCCATAGTCTTGATAATTAAAGGATCTAACATTTCCCCCATATATGAGTCTGCGTTGATGTACATCGCTAATGTTATAAAAGAGTGTATCATCAGTCCATTGAAAGTACACATAATTACCATCTGCATAAAATTTGGGGTTACTATCATTTGCACCATAATATTTGCCATCTGCTCTGATATTAGTTTGGGTATAAAATCCGTTATATGCTGCCATTTGGCCATTGGTTGTTACGTTACGAGTGAATACAATATTAGTTCCATCCCAATAACTTGCCACTGCAAGGGAGCCTTCATAATATACTGGACCAACAACACCGCTTGATTGTACGTAGCCATTGAAATCAAACCGATCACCGCCATTGAAGTATAAACGTCGGTTACCATTACCCAATATCACCTGTCCAGTACTACCGCCACTCAGTGAAGAGATAAGGGAAGAGTGAGTTGTAATATTACCACTGGCAAAAAGGCTGCCATTCACATTTACTGGCTGACTTAACACAATACTGCTGCCATTCCATAGCATGTAGGCTGAGCCACTTGTGTTCATATAATATGGTTGGTTGGTGTCCACCAGAAAGGATGACGCAGTCACTCTGCCAGTCACTGTGAGATTACCTGTTAGGGAAAATGAACCACCCCTCACAGTCAAAGCGTTACAACTTAATGTGCCAGTCACATACAGTGTGCTATTGTCCAGTGTGGCAGCAGAACCCCCGCTGCTTATGAAGTTTAATGTGCCAGTGCTGCCGCTTTGTTGTATTCTGAAGTCATAATCTTCGGTAGCACTGTTTTTAAAGTCAATGTATGCATTACCCGCTGTGCGGATGATTTCCAGATTACCATCTGAATTGATTTGCACACCTGATGTTGTGTCTGAAGCCACAGATGTGTTTATGGCAACAGCTTGGGTGCCAATTTTAAACAATGCTGTACCCGCAGATGGTGTGTTTATGGATGCTGTACCACTACCTGAAGTAAACACCGCGGTTGTGCCTGTTAAGTCGTTCAAGACTTGGCTTTGTGTGTTGGTTATCAATAATCTGGAAGCACCGCCAGTGGATATACCCAACTGCGCAGAAGAAGTACTATACAAACCAGTTGTTGAGTCAGATTGTAATGGAAAGCCGGGGGCTCCTGGAGTACTAGTGGGTAAACTGGAGATCCCAGAACCAGCGGGTCCTTGACTACCTGCGTAGCCAATGAGCCCTCTACTACCTGCGTACCCTACCAAGCCCACGCCTTGACTGCCTGTGTATCCTGTGTCTCCAGTGAAGCCAGTTATGCCTCTGCTACCAGTATATCCTATACTGCCAGTAAAACCCAAACTGCCTGTGTATCCCACACTGCCTGTGTACCCTACTCCTCTGCTGCCAGTATATCCTATACTGCCGGTAAAGCCCAGGTCTCCTTGACTACCAGTATATCCAGCCCCCCTGCTACCAGTGAAACCCACACTGCCTGTGTATCCCAAATCACCCTTACTGCCAGTGAATCCTGTATCACCTCTACTTCCGGTGTATCCAAGGTCACCGCGACTTCCAGTATAACCCACACTACCTGTGTAGCCACGACCAGCAAATCCACCATCTAGTCCTTGGCTACCAGTATAGCCGGGTCCGCCATCTGTTCCTCTACTACCGGTAAATCCCACAGCAGCATATGCACCACTGCTACCTGTATAGCCTGTGGTACCTCTACTGCCTGTGTATCCTACTCCGGCGAATCCGCCATCTAAGCCTTTGCTGCCTGTAAATCCTGTATCACCCATGCTGCCTGTGTAGCCACGACCAGCAAATCCACCATCTAGTCCTTGGCTACCAGTATAGCCGGGTCCTCCATCAATCCCTCTACTACCTGTAAATCCCACAGCAGCATATGCACCACTGCTACCTGTATAGCCTGTGGTACCTCTGCTGCCTGTGTATCCTACTCCCGCAAACCCGCCATCTAATCCTTTGCTGCCTGTGTATCCTGTGGTACCTATGCCTGTACTACCTGTATAGCCTGTGAATCCCCGCAATCCTGCGCTACCCAGATAACCGTCTAGACCTGCACTGCCTGTAAATCCAGTTTCGCCCTGACTGCCTGTGTAGCCTGAGAACCCTCTGGGACCCACACTACCGTTGTATCCTACGATACCATCTATACCCTTACTACCTGTGAAACCCACACTGCCTGTGTAACCAGTATCTCCCTGACTACCAAAGTATCCTACTCCGTCTATGCCCCGACTGCCTGTAAACCCTATGCTGCCAGTGTATCCCACACTGCCCCTGCTACCCAGTAAACCTGCGCTGCCAGTATAACCAGTTGCTCCTGTGGGTCCTGTCACAGTGCTTGCACTACCAGTGTAGCCCACCCCTCTACTACCTGTGTAGCCTGGTGCACCTGTGGGTCCTGTGGGCCCTGTGGGGCCCTGTATGTCAATTAGAGGGTATGTGTATAAGGTCATGTTAACTCAATTGCCAGTGAAACTTTAGATATATTTATGTTGTAACTCATGTGTTATTCCTCATGTATGCACATGGGTTAAATACTTGCATGGATCAAACACTTGTACCACGAGAAGATGGCTACTACACTATTGATGGTGGTCAAACCTTGTGGATGAAATTAAAACTGGAACGCCAAACTGCATTGGTGATTTCTGCTGCCCACACCACGTTTTACAAAAATCAAACCTGGAGTATCAGAATGTGGATCAGCCAGGGGCCGCTGGGAGAGAGTGTGACCAGAGAACCAGTGGTGAGCAGATCATTTGTTAACCCTCTCAAAAACCCCATACGGTTTGGGTTATATGACCACACATACCATGATATACCTCAAGTGCCTGATGTGATTTGGTTACAACCTGGCAGTGTGGATGTCACATATTATGTGAACATACGCAACATGGAAAACAAATCAAATGCTTTTTTTCTAAAGGTTGACACCATATTCCCATAATCATACACTTTGTGTATGAACCAAATTGATCAATTCCTATCTCAAGTGTTAATATTGGACACAGAATGTACTCATGCGCAACCTGACCAGGCACAAATTGTGGAACTGGCAGTGGCCACATATGATGTCACCAAACAGGATTGGAATATACAATCTGACCTGTTTAATGCTCACATGCCTCCTGCTGCCAGTGCTGTGACTGGAATTAGCAATCGCATGCTTGAAGATTTGGACACATTTGGTTCAGATGTGGAACAAGTGCTGGGTATGTTGGACATCAACCTGCCCATATGGGTGGCACACAACGTGCAATATGATCGCACAGTAATCAAAAACAATTTACAAGACACGATACCGGAACTGGTCCAAGTGATGGATCAGGACGTCACTTGGTTGTGCACACTCAGGTTGGCCAGACACACCTGGCCTCATGCTCAATCATTTCAACAAAACTATCTCAGATACTGGCTGGAATTGCCTGTGTCAGATTCAATTGGGGTACACAGAGCAGCAGCAGATGTGACCACTTGCAGCGCACTACTTCATAAACTGTGTATTGATTTGATTGATCAAAACCGACTGGATGTGCACATGCCATTAGCAGCACAGTTGATCACATTGTGTGCAAGTGCTATACCCGTCACCGCATGGCCGTTTGGTAAGCACAAAGGCAAGTTGATAAAAGATTTGGATACAGATTATTTGTTATGGTGTGTGGATAACATGAATGCACTCAATCATAAAGACCCGGACGTTGATCTAGATCTTTATGAAAGTGTTAGGCATGAACTGGAATCCAGATTAACTGTGTGAATCCATTAAGGGCATCCAAGCGCCAATGTCCGCACTTGCTAGCTCGTCTATGATGAGCCCCCTTTCCTGTCTGTTTGTGACACCAGCTGATTTGAGTGTGGCCTCCCATCTTTGACGGTTTGCGTCAAGATCATATCCCATATTGTAGGCTGACATTTTTATATTGGGAAAAACCTTGAGGTTCATTAGCTTATCCACGGTGCGTATGTTGATACCCTTTTTTGAGAGGTATGCACGAGCGTCGGCCTCAGTGGGCTTGGTCTGACCCACTGCCTTTTTTACTGCACTAACACCGGTTTGGATGGCACCAGCACCTGTTTTGATGGCGCTACCCACTGCCCCAACTGCTTTACGCAATTGAGGCATAATGTCCTCACTTACTTCTTTTTTTTTACTTTCATGCTTTCATCCACTTTGGGCAAGTCCTTGGTATCACTCTTGCGAGCATCCACCAACTTGTGACCAAACTTCTTGACACTTGCAGCAATGGCCAGTTTTAGTTCACCCTTTTCTGCTTCTTTGTTGATTATTTTGGTGAGCACATTTTCAAAGTGGTTGAAAATTTCACGTTCCATTTTGCCCAGTTTGGTGGATGCAGGATCTGAGAATGGAGCCTTATGATGGGCCACACGATCTGTGATGTCGCTGACTGCATTAGCCACGGCATCAATCTGCTCACCCATCTTCTTGTCTGCAATATCTGCTTTAGTGAATGCTTTGTTGAAATCTCTGCTCATGGCTCTCATTGCATGCAGCAGCTTGGGGTCCACTTTTTTAGGGGCGGCAGCTTCCATGATGCCTTCTGGCATGTGTGGCATTTCAGGATCCATGGTGGCACTCACTAAGTCATATTCCAGATTACTGGCCACCGTTTCCAAATAATCAGCTGCTAATGTGATCTTGGCTTGCATCCAGCCTTCCAGTTCATCCACCATCTTGAGCATCTTATGTATTTCCATGGCACACTTGGCAGCACGGTAGACCTGACTTTTTGCCATGGATATTTCATGATCATCATGAATGTGAACCATGGTAGTGGTAGGTGTTGTGATGTTAGTTACGTCAATCATTTCAGGATCGTCATGCATGAGGAATAGTCTCCTAGAGGTTGCTGTTGTGTGTTATTTATTGACTGAATCATAATCCATGTGTTATTGAATGACATGATAAGTGTAGTAATCCCCACTCTTTGGAAATATGCACCTTTTTGTGATTTTCTAGCTCAAGTGTGTGTACAACACCATGTGCATGATGTGATCATTGTGGATAATGACCGATCTAACAGACCTCATCATGATGTATTGCTACATGCCAAGGTAAAGCTTTTGGATTTTGGTCAGAACATGTTTGTGAATCCCAGTTGGAATCTGGGAGTATACCATGCAAAGGCATCCATTATTTGTTTGCAAAATGATGACATTGAGTTTGATTGTGCAATTTATTCTCAAGTGAGTGACTTTTTGAAACCGCACATGGGTTTGGTTAGTTTGAGTGGATTGCCTGTGACTGCGCCTCATGTGCAAATTGAACCATGGCAAGGCGACTCCATGTTTGGATGTGGACAACTCATGTTTTTCCACAGACACAGATTTTGTCATATTGATCCAGAATTGTTAGTGTATTGTGGGGATAATTGGTTGTTTGATCACATGCAGCACATCACTAATCAGAATCACATGATTAACAATTTGTCTCATCACACTCCATATGCACAAACTAGTAAACATTTTAGACACATGCTCACTCAAGAACAAATCACATATGCACAGGTGCTCGCATCATGTGGCATACCTGCACATCATACTTAAAAACTCATAAAGGAGATCCACACATGGTGATACATGTGATGCCACAATTATATTTGATAAGCCCGCTGTTTTTGGGAGATGCGTTTGTGATCAATGCATTGGTGCACAAGTGGGCACAGGAGGCTATTCATGTGCATGTGCCCACTCTTCCCCAATATGTGCATACCGTGCAATGTTTGTATTCTGATTATCCCAATATCACAGTGGTGCCTTATTTGGGCGAACAGAAAGAGCAAGAGTACATTGCCAAACACAATTTACAAACTATTAACTTTAGAACATTATATGAACTCATCAAGTTGCCGTTGAAGCATCATGACGCACCTGTGGACATTCCTGTACTATGGGACAGACAGATATACGAATACTTTGATGTGCCTTTCAGTCGCAGATATCAAAACTTCCAATTACCCAAGCACATACCCCACACACAAAATTTATTCAACACACTGAACCCCACACATGAACCATATGTGTTATGGCACAGACACAGTCACACCCAGATTCAGGACACTCAAGTGGATCTAAAAACATGGAGAGCACAAATTGGCGCTCCTGACATAAAGATCATAGAGATTGTAACAGGTCATACTGCCAACTTGTTGGATTACATGCAGTTGATCACACATGCACAAGAAATCCATTGCATTCCCAGCGCCTTTCATTGTCTTGTGGACAGTGTGTTGGATCAAACCAATGCCACTCTTTTTTACCATGATGTAAAGGCCCGCACACTCATGCAAGTTAACTGTAGATGGAACAACTGGCGATGGCATTCTGTATATTACGAAAATAAAATATAATGATCATCACTTTTGTGTTGACTATTTTGAAATCTCTTGTATAAATAGATTGTACACAGCAAGGAACACGCCTTCAATGATTTCGATTTGCATGCCAGAACGCAGCCTCAAGCCCAGCTTTAATAGCTGGCAAGTCTGCGCCTCCGTGCATGTGAATTATGATTCATGGGAGGGTCACCACACATAACAGGTTGATACAACCTAGCATGTGATGACCCTCCAGACCCAAAAGGTTTGGAGGGTTTTTTGTTGTTAAACTGACTGAATACACTTTTAAAAAAAGTAGTTGACAGTGAGGCCACAAGTGCTATCATGGCACATGAGACGATGTAGCCAACACATCGAGAAAAGGTTGGCAGTGGAATGCGGAACGAGGCTGCGGCACCACTATAAAAAGCAAACGGGCGTGTGGGTAGATCAAAGGCATGGAGAGAACATGCTGAGTAAAACACCCACAATGAGAAGCATCATGCTTCTCATAGCGGTGATGCACAAACAGGCTGTGCAACATACACCGCTATATAAAAGGCATGTGATCATAAGTTGACAAGAATTCCCACCATGGAGGATGCCAGGGTTGGCTCCCTAAACTGATTTGAACTCAGTGGTGTCCTACGGGACAATAGTTCGATGCTATCATCCTCCTTATATCTGGAGAATGCTGAGGTTGGCTCCTCAAACATGTTGGAAACATGTAGTCACCCTCCGGGGTGAGAGGTTCGATGCCTCCATTCTCCTTTTCATGATTGTGGCCCTACCCACACAAGCCCAAACCCAATATGTTTGGCAGCGGGTAAACTTTTTGGGTGATTACCCCTACACCGGTCTGTAAAACCGGCGCCTCCAGAACCGTAGGGAAGTCAGGCAAGTGGAGCGTTACCTCAATCACCCACCAAACTTTGTATTCCATTTTTGTATTAAATCCATTAACTCATCCAGGGATATAGAACTTTTTCTTTTGCTATTATTGCCATTTGGCCCGTTGTGCAATTTAATTTCACAATTGGCTGGATGCGCTAATAATTCGGGAGGTATTTTGTTCTTAAATCCATCTGCCACTGTGTAGAGATGATCCCGACTAACACCAGAAAGATTTGGGGACTTGTTACGTTTTCCATACCCGTTTGGCGAAAACCATCCATGAATATTAATTAGATCTACATTAAATTGATCTGGAAATTTATATACATTAAATTTAAATGAAGCAAGGCTTCGATAATGTCTTGCATTAGGAAAACATAACTTACAATACTTTTTTCGGTTGTCAGCTAGTTGACTATTACAACTAGCACAGCATCTTATATACGATGGTTTAGTAATAGATTCTTTTGTTATTATGGTATTGCATGTGTGCGCACCACAATAATTTGCCTTACACCTCCGACAAGTTTTCTCTCTTGCCGAATATTTCTCTTTGAGAATCCTACTATGACGTTCTCCTACAGATGAGGGGCGTTGAGCATTATTGTATGTTGCTGCGCATGAACGAGAACAGAATTTAGTTTGATTTTTGTTTTGTAAAATGTCTTTGCCACATTGTTGGCACTCAGATAGAGAGTTGATCACTCTGGTTCTTGATGCTGCATTTGAACAACCACGAGAACAGTATTGTTGATTTCTTGACCATGCCCTTAAGATGATAAATTCATTATTACAATGATTGCATGATTTAGAACAAGGGTATTTGGGCATTGGGTGACCTCCAAGATAAATATTGTGTGGGACAGCCTGGTGACTCCAAGCCGGGTTTTGAACTGGTTCCAACAGTTCAATCACCACACTTATTTATAACTGGTGAGTAGGTTCGAACCCTGGACGACCCACCATTATGCAGGTAAGATGTGCAGCTCGTGAAAAGGCAGGGCACATCGCACACACGGCGGGCAATACAAAATGTATAACTGGGGGCCAGTGTGTGAACGAATTTGAGTTTCCAGGAGGCTTTGAGTCCACAGTAGTGTCTAGCGGGAGGCTGAGTTTGAAATTTGCGGAATATGATCTTACTCAATATTCCGGGGTGGAAGACACACCTTAAATGGTGATCAGGGCGGCAGGTTGCTCATACCGAATATACTCCGCAAGGTATGGGAAAATGTGGACAAATTTACGGCGCCATAGTTTACATGGTTAGAATACTGGGCTTTCAACCCGGAGAAGCGGGATCGTTACCCGCTGGCGCTACCAACTTCCAGTTGAGATCTAAGCTAAATAGAATGTGGTTCACGGAGGTGACACTCCCAACCACTCTAAAAGCTATATGGAGCTCTCAGCATGACTGAATTATTTATCAAAGTACCTTATTATGTCTATAAGATTACCAATAAATCAACAGGCCAATATTATATTGGTTCGCGATATTCTCACTTAAAATATAATAGGTCCCCTGAAAATGACCTGTGGAAAAAATATTACACTTCCTCTAACGCGGTCCAGTTGCTAATCGCAACATATGGCAAAGATGATTTCGTTGCAGAGGTAATATACACAAGCAACGACAAGGATGATACCTTTTGGTCAGAACAGGCTTTGATTGCGGAATCTATAGCAGACTGTCACTGCATCAACAAACAATATGTAGATCAGAGTACAGCACGCCGAGTATGGACAACAGCAGGCCTTGAATACTGGCATAACGGACAAGGACAATTTGTTACTGCTACAAAAAGTCCTGGACCTGGCTGGCTCAAAGGTAACTGGCGAACAGGACGTAAAAAATGGTCCAATGGAACTCAAATTAAATTTAGCCATACATGTCCTGGACCAGAATGGAATTCCTGGACAAAGTCGTCTGCACAGACACACTGGAAGGTTGAACCTAATGTGGTCCAGTCTTGGTACGACTCTGGCCTATCTTTAAAGAAGATAGAGCAATTACATGGAATAAGTAGTAACTATCTTCAGCATATGGTACGGAAAGGAGTCCTTAAAACAAGGACTAAAAAGGAGGCGATTGCAATTGACCCTTCTATAGTCAGACATTCCCATAGCGAGAAATTTAAACAAGAGCAAAGTTTACGTTTGCTTCAAAGATATGCTGACGGTTGGCAACCAAGCAGTTGGAACAAAACTACTTGACATACAACGGATAATATGCTTGAATAATACACAGTGGTAGGTTGCTCGAGTGGCTTAAGAGAGCAGTTTGCGGGGCTCAAGGCAGGCTTGATAGGAGTTCAATTCTCCAGGGTCCAAGATTAAACTGCCGTACCTCGTCAAGGGGTACCGAGGGTTCGAATCCCTCACCTACCTCCAAGTTTTTTATGTTCCGGTGGCTGAGTAGATAAGCAACGGTCTGCAGCACCGTCAGTGTGAGAAATCACCACGTGGGTGCAACTCCCTCCCGGAACTCCAAATTATGGCAAGCGAGGCGGTTGGAAGACCCAGTATGGGTAGCCGGAGCGCACGCAGGATGTGGGCGGTGAGGGGGCCATGCATCTAAAAAAGTTTATTCCTAGACGGGCACAAGGTGGGCCAGCAGACTGTTAATCTGTTCATCAGGTAGGTTCAATTCCTACTCTAGGAGCCAAAAACACACAATGATCCACAGGGTCATTGTGTAGGTAAGATACGGTAATCTCGTAATAATAAGAGGCAGGCTGTATCGTGTGCGCGGCGGAGAGGGGGCCAGCGCAGGAAACATATTAACTAACATGTGCGTGATTCCGTGAGCACTCGGATGGAAGTAGCCCTGATGTTGGTGATCCCAACGAGCTGGGTGAAGGGTTCAAATCCCATCATGCACCCCAAACACGCGCCAGTTTGATCCAGCGATCCCACAATCCTCATAAGATTGATGGAGGCACAGGCAGCATGTGCAACTGGCACCATTGACTTTGTGAACTGCACATGTAGAATAACAAAAAGGGGTATTTCACATGGCCAAACAAAAGACAACAGATTACATGAGCGTGAGTTACAGGCTGGATGATGCCAACACAAACGACACCATGCGTGATGTGAGCATGAACTGGGCCAATCGCACACCAGAAGAAGTG
>Ga0114963_10000304_pt1 | contig 32387 bp, 26 predicted proteins | sample C_131016_EF_Meta_FD_87019 | JGI IMG/M metagenome (GOLD analysis project Ga0114963, IMG submission 87019) | Freshwater microbial communities from Lake Croche, Canada to study carbon cycling - C_131016_EF_MetaG | ecosystem: Environmental > Aquatic > Freshwater > Lake | place: Lake Croche, Canada... | reverse complement strand
ATTTTATTAATATCATTATATACTATTTTTTTTTCAATATTTTATTTTAAAAATAATCTTATTAAAAATTTTTTTCGCCTCGAGTTATTTTTAATATTTGTGCCAATCTCCCTCGGAATATTAATATCTTTGCTTTATGGTGAGCAATTTTATGTCTTTAGAGGAAATCATTATGATCATACTTGGTATGTTGCAAATAGTATCTTAATAAAAAAATTTAGGTTTTTTGATTATTATAATTTTTTTAAAGATAACAATCTAATGTTTGTTATTAAAAATTTGGATCAAAATCTTTATGAAAGACCAGCTGCTGCTTTATTTATGTCTTTTTTTATTTATCCTAAGTTTGTAGACATTTTTCTCTCAGCTTTTATATTTAAATTTTTTTTAGTTTCATTATCAGGATTATCTTTTATTTATTTTATAAAATCTTATTTAAAAAAAAATATATTTAGTGAAATACTTCTTTTCTTTTCTTTTTGTTTTTCTTTTTGGATAATCTATATTTTTGAGATAGATGCTTTATCTCAATTATTCTTTCTTAGTTATTTTATATTTTTAATAAAATTTTTTACAGAAATCTACTCAGGCAATAATATCAATAAAAAAAATATAATAGTATTTGTAATAAATATTTCTGCTGCATTTTTAATATATCCGCAGCAGTTTTTAATATTATTATTAATAATTGGAATATTTTTTTTTTTAGCGAATTATAAAAATATTTGTTTTTTTTTGCAAAAAAATTATAAAATAATATTAGTTTCCTTATTTTTTTTTTTTTTATTTACCATCCCACACTATAAAGCAACGTACGGAGATTTTTATAAGACTTATAAATTAACAAATATTCATGTTGATTGGTGGGGTTATTATGGAGCTTATATTCTAGGTAGAGAGAGCATAGTTACCAACAGAGAATTTGTTGAGACTATAAAAGAAATTATTAGAAACAATGAAAATTTACTCACTATTTTAAATATTATTATTAATCTTAACATTAATAATGAGTTTTATTTTATTTTTTTTAATATACCTGCCTCCTTATTAGGTTTTTATTTTCTCACACCTGGTGCTGGAATTAATTTGTTAAGTATCTGTTTATTTTTTTTATGCTTATATTTGATTTATTATTCGCTAAGAAATATTTTTAATAGTATTAAAGTTATTTTTACAAGCAATATACAAAAAATTAAGTTTTTATATATTTCTTTATTTTTAAGCTTTTTATTAATTTTTTTAATAAATCTAATAGATTTAAGAATATGGCAGTTATTTAAATTATATTCTTTTTTCTCTTTTTTTTGGATTTTACTTATTTTCTTTAATTTACATTACAAAAATAAAAAAATTAATTTTAGAATAAACTATTTAATAGTTTTTGTTTTAATATTATTTCCATTTTATAAATATTCAGTATTTAATAGCGGCATTGGTCGTTATGACTCATTTCCATCAATTATTAAACTTGATATAAAAAAATCTATTAATTGGAATATTTCTGAACAAAATATTTATTTATGCAATAATGTATATATTAATAAAAATAATATGGATGAAATTAACATAAGATACGTTTTTACAAAGTTGATAAATTGGGATGTTAATTTTAATATGTTAAAAAAAAATACTATTCTCAATAAAAAAGATTGTATGATTGAATTAGATAAGGGGTCATTTATAATTTTGAAGTATTAAAGTAGTAGTACTTTATAGTTTTTTTCAATCCTTCATCCAAGGAAGTCTTCGGTTCCCAACCTAATTTTAATAGTTGCTTATTATTAATATTACTTTTCATAAACTCTCCATTTCTATAGGGGATACTCCCAAATTTGAGGATGGTGTTATTGTTCTCCGTAAGTTTTTTTAATAATTTCATAAAATTTTCGATAGATGTTAATTTTTTTGTTCCAATTTCAAAATTATAGATTCCTTTATTTTTTTTTTTACTCCAGTTAATTATTTTTTCAAAAGCGGAAATGACATCATCTATGTATATAAAATCCCTTTTTTGCTGACCCTTTGTAAGTTTAATATCTTTTTTTTTATTAATGAGGTCTATTAAATTTTTTATCACAAATTTAGTTTTATTATCTCCCGGTCCATAAAAATGTTCTATTTTTACATTTATACATGTAATTTTTTCAGAGAATTTTTCTAACCATTCATAAAATTGATACTTTGACAAAGTATAACCAGATATATTTTTTGGTAGAATTGTATCAGTATTAATAAAAGTTTTTACATTATATTTTTCACATAGCTCTAATAACTTTAGAGGCAATGTTAAATTAGAAAATATTATATCTGATAGTTTTTTATCATTTAACCCGTAGTTTGTTGCGCAATGAATAACCAGATTAAAATTATTTTTATTAAAATATTCATCTAAATCATTCATATTTAAAAAAAATATTTTTTTTATAAAAGGCTTTAATCTTGCTAAGTTGGATTTATTTCTTTTAGTAGCATAAATTTTGTAATTTTTTTTAATTAACAAGCTAATTAAGTTAGCTCCAAGAAAGCCATTTCCGCCAGTAATTAATATTTTTTTCATGTGTAAATTCTATAGAATTTTGAACACTATATACATTTAAAGTTAACTAAAAAATTTATTATTTATAATAGGTCTATAATTATATAATTTGCAAAAAAGACAGTATAAAATTCTAATATATTTATGAAAAAAAAATTAGTATCGGCTATTTATTTTACTTATAAAAGAGCAATATTATTAGACGCGAGTTTAGATTCTATTTACAAAAATTTTAAAAATCTAGATACAAAAATAAATATTATATATCATTTTAATGAAGAGCATGAACAGTCATATAAATATTTATTTAAAAAATATTCTAATAAAAATATAAAAGTAATAAAAAGATCAAAATTTAATTTTTGGAAACAAGATATTTTTTTTATTTTAAGACCTCTTAATTTATTATGGTTATTAAGATGGAAGAAAATTTATCGTGACTTCAATAATTTTAAATATTTACTAGAAAATATATTAAAAAATATTGATACAGATTTTGTAATGTTTGTTCCTGATGATCAAATTTTTTATAAAAATACTTATATACCCAATAAAGTTTTTGATTTAATTTTAAATAACAAATATCAAACATATTATCGTTTTTTTACAGGCGACCATTTTGTTGGAAAATACAGTTTGCCAAACAAAATGAATGTTGAGCAGTTTACGGATCAAGGAATAGATTTCTTTAGATGGTCAAACAAAGACGCTCATGCAAAATATTTGTGGAATTATAGATTTACAATAGAAGGCACTGTATTTCATAAGGACGCGCTTATTAAATTACTGAAACCCATATTATATCATAATCCAATTACTCTAGAAGCGGTTGGTTTGTGGGAGTCTAGATTTAGAAATTTCTTTGAATATGGAATAAGTTCAAATCAAAGAACTGCCGCTAGTTACAATATTAATAATGTGCAAAATTTAGTTAACACTCCTAATTCTTCTTATGATCCTGATAAGTTAATGAAACTTTATATGCGCGGCTATAGGATATTTTATAAACACAATGATTTTGATATTAAAAAATTAGATATCGTTCCGAAAAATCTGTTGTTAAAAAAATTAGATAATAAATCTATTGTTAGATATAAAGATCTACTTTGAAAATTAATTTATGAAAAAAATATTAGTAACAGGATGCGCTGGATTTATAGGTTTTCATTTATGTGAAAATTTATTAAAAAACAATTATACAGTTTATGGCGTTGATAATTTAAACAATTACTATCCATCATATTTTAAAAAAAAAAGATTAAATTTTTTACTTAAAAAAAAAAACTTTTTTTTTAAAAAAATAGATATTTCAGATATCAAAAAAATCTCTCAGTTTTTTGAATTTAATAAATTTGATTCAGTATTCCATTTAGCAGCTGAACCAGGAGTTAGAAGTTCTATTATTTTTCCGGAAAAGTATATTAACCCAAATATTATTGGATTCTTTAATATTATTGATTTGGCAAGAAAGCATAAAATAAAAAAGATTATTTATGCATCATCTAGTTCAGTTTATGGAAACGCTAGAGTTTTACCAATTTTAGAAGATTATAAAAAAATACCCGAGAGTTTTTATGCTTTTTCAAAATACGTTAATGAACAAATGGCAGAATTGTACTCAAAGATTTATGATATTAATTTTATTGGATTAAGGTTTTTTACTATCTTTGGCGAGTGGGGAAGACCAGACATGTTAATAGGAAAAGTTATAAGCGCTTGTATAAAAAATAAAAAATTTGATTTAAATTTTTATGGCAAACATAAAAGAGATTTTACCTATATTGCCGATGCGATTGATATGATCGACAAAGTTTACAAAAAAAACTTGAAGCAAAAACATTCAATATTTAATATTTGTTCTAATAGGCCAATAAGTCTTAAAAGAATAGTTAATATCTTTAAAATGCATTTTAAAAATATTAAATTTCAACAGAGAAAACATCAGTTAGGTGATGTTTATATTACGCATGGGTCAAACAGTAGATTAAAAAGAATTATCGGTCCTATTAGTATAACGCCCATCAATCAAAGTTTAATACAAACTATCAATTGGTATAAAAGCAATTTAAATTTTATTAATAGATAAAATTTAATGTGTGGATTTTTAGGTCAGATAACTTTTGAAAATAAATTAATCGACAAATCTAAGCTTATAAATTCTGTTAACATTATACAAAATAGAGGGCCAGATAATTTAGGTGTAATTATTGAAAGTGATTTTGGAGTTGCTTTTAGGCGTCTTTCGATAATTGATTTATCTGAAAATGCAAATCAGCCATTTTTATCTCATGATAAAAATTATGTCTGCGTATTTAATGGTCAAATTTTCAATTATCGTGAAATACATCAAGAGATTAAAAATGAGTTTATTTGGAAAAGTAATTCGGATACAGAGTTATTGCTAAATAGTTGGATAAAATGGGGTCATCATTGTCTTGATAAATTAGACGGCATGTTCTCATTTGCTATCTGGGATAAGTCTAAAAAAATTTTATACGCCGCAAGAGATAGAATTGGAGAAAAACCATTTTATTATTATTTAGATGGAAAAAATTTTTATTTTTCTTCTAGGCCTTCAGTTATCATCAATCTATTACCAGAAATATCAAAAGAATATGATATTCAATCAATTAGATCGTATTTAGATTCTGGGTATATTCCAGGATCAAGATCAATTTACAAAAATATAAAAAAATTAAACGCTGGCCATTATTTAAAATTTTCGAAAGAAGATTTTTATACCCGCCCTTATTGGGAAATAAAAAATTTTAGCGCAGATTTTAGCTTATTCCGAAATAAAAAAGAAAATGACGTAATTGATGAATTGGAAGATATTTTAATAAGAAATTTAAAAAAAAGATTTATAAGTGACGTCCCATTAGGAGTTTTTTTATCAAGCGGTATTGATAGTTCTTTAATAACTGCTATCGCAAAAAAAAAAATTGGTTTAGATTCAAATTTAAAAACTTTTAGCATTGGTTTTAATAATAAAACTTTTGATGAAAGCTATACCTCTAGAAAAATCTCACAATTTTTAGAAACGGACCATTACGACCGAAAAATAGATGCTGATGATTTAATAAAATTAATGCCTAATTTTTTCAAAAATTTTGATGAGCCTTTTTTTGATAGTTCCGCATTCCCTTTAATGGCTGCCTCTCAATTAGCAAGCGAACATGTTAAGGTTGTCTTGACCGGAGATGGGGGTGATGAATTATTTGGCGGTTATAATTATTATTTAATAATTAACATTTTAGAAAAAATTAAATACATTCCAAATTCCTTTAAAAAAAAACTAGCGTATTTATTAAATTTAATTCCAAATTATAAATTAAATTTAATTGCAGAAACTTTATTAAAGAAAAATCTTATAGAGAGTTTTAGTTTTGTAAGAAGCGTTATAAAAAATAATTACAATGTTTTGTCCAATAAAGTTGTCGAGAATACTGTAAATATGAATGAGATCTTTTATAAAACTTATTCAACGTTTAGCAATCAGAATATATCAGCAGCTGAGGCATGTATGAAATTAGATATTATTTACACTTTAAATGATGATTATTTACAAAAATCTGATCTTGCATCCATGTCTTATTCGCTCGAATCTAGATCCCCTTTTTTAAGTAAAGAAGTAGTTGAGTGGTCAGCTAGGTTACCAATTAATTATAAAATTAATTCATTGAACAAGAAATATATTCTAAAAAAGCTTTTAAGACGATATTTGCCTGATCATTTAATTAATAAGAAAAAAATTGGGTTTGAAGCTCCCATTAAACAGTGGATGAATAATGAACTACAGGATTGGACTAAAGAAAGAATTTACAATAAAGATTATTATAAAAATTTACCCGTTGATCAAAATTTAGTAGAAAAATTATTTATTTCTTTTTCAAAAAATAAGCCAGGTACGCATACTTATTTATGGGCGATTTTAATGCTGCTTGAATTTAACAAAAGACAATTGAATTTATAATCAATATTTTTAATTAAATAATATTTTTATGTCTAAAAAAATTTTAACTGTCGTTATACCAACTTATAATAGAAGTAAACTTTTTAAAAAAAGTTTAGACAATTTTATTAAGTTTAAAAATTATATTGATATTTTTATTATTGAAGATGGTTCAAAAAAAGAGATTGCCGAGCAAAATAGGAATTATTTAAAAAAATTTAACAATATAAAATACTTTGTATTAAATAAAAATTACGGACAAAGTTATTCTTGCAATTTTGCCTTAAAATTATGTTCAACTAAATATATTTGGTTTTTCGATGATGATGACTATGCAAATCTTAATTCAATTCAAACTATTCTAAAAAATATTAAAATTAATATAAAGGATGCATATCTTTTACCAATGACTAGGGTTTGTAATAATTTTGCTTTCAAAACTATCGATCCATCTATTAGGCCGCATGATTTTGACGACCTAAGGAATAATGGTCAATTAGTAAATACCTCATGCGCTATATTTAGAACAAGTATTATTAGACGAATTAATGGTTGGGATAACAACTTGTATGGAGGTACAGACACGGATCTTTTTTTGAGATTCTCTAAGTATGGAAATTTTTATTTTTTAAATACACTTCCGATCAAAGTTAATATTGCTGTTGACAATAGATTGACTAATAAAGTTTTTAGACAGCAAAAAGCTAAAGTTTTTTTTTTATTAAAACATTGGAATGTATTAACTGTTAAAAGAAAAATTTACTATATTTCTAGTCTATTATTTTTTTTTCCATTGTTTTACGGGTTAAAAGATAGATTAATATTGCTCTTAGCTAAAATTAAAAATAATATTAAATAAATGTTTAAGAATAAAATTTTATTAATTACAGGCGGAACAGGTTCCTTTGGTGAGTCTTTTTTAAGAAAAGTTCTTTCATCAAAAATATTATTTAAAGAAATCAGAATATTTAGTAGGGATGAAAAAAAGCAAGAAGATTTGAGAAAAAATATTAATAATAAGAATGTTAAGTTTATTATTGGAGATGTAAGAGATAAAGAAAGTTTAAATTCCGCAGTTAATGGATCAAATCTAATATTTCATGCTGCTGCACTAAAACAAGTGCCATCTTGTGAATTTTATCCTTTAGAAGCTATAAAAACTAATATTTTAGGTACAAATAATTTAATACAGCTTGCAATTCAACACTCTGTAGAGAGAGTTGTTTGTTTAAGTTCAGATAAAGCAGTTTACCCAATTAATGCAATGGGTATGTCAAAAGCATTAATGGAAAAAATTGCAATCTCTAATTTTAATTTGAATAAAAATGGGCCTATTATTTCAGTTACGCGATATGGCAACGTTTTAGCGTCAAGAGGCTCCGTAGTTCCCTTATTTATCAACCAAATTTTAAATAATAAACCCATTACTATTACGGATCCTAAGATGACAAGATTTATAATGCCCATGGACAAAGCAATACAATTAGTTTTATTTGCTTTAAAATATGGAAAGGGTGGAGAAGTATTTGTTCAAAAAACTCCAGCCACTAATATTCATAATCTTTTACAAGCGATATTAAGTATTTTTAATAAAAAAAATTATAAAATAAATATTATTGGTACTAGACACGGTGAAAAACATTACGAAAGTTTGTTAACTAGAGAAGAAATGGCAAAAGCCAAAGATATGGGCGAATATTTCTGCATCAATAGCGATCAAAGAGATTTGAATTATGATCTATATTTTGCAAAAGGGTCTAAAGATATTTCAAGTTTTGAAGATTACAATTCAAACAACGCTGAACAGTTAACAATTGATAAAACAAAGAAAATTTTATTAAACTTAGACATTTTCAAAAATAAAAATTATTCAGTTATATAATTTTTAATATTTATTAATGAATATTTTAATAACAGGATCAAACGGGTTTATAGCAAAAAATCTAATTGTTAAACTTTCAGAGTATAAAGACTATAATATTTTAACGCTAGATAAAAAATCTTCAAAGCAAGATATTCATAAGAAATTAATCAAAGCAGATCTAATATTTCATTTAGCAGGAGTTAATAAAGAGAACTGTCTAAATTATTCTTATGACAATAATTATATTTTTACTGAAAATATTTGTTTAATTTTAAAAAATAATTTAAAAAAAACTAAAGTTGTTTATGCATCTTCTACACAAGCTAAATTAAGAAATGTATATGGAAAATCAAAATTAAAAGCTGAAAAAATTTTATTAAATTATAAAAAAAAAACTGGAGCAGAAGTATCAATATATAGGCTTCCTAATATTTATGGAAAATGGTCCAAACCCTATTATAATTCTGCCGTCGCAACTTTTTGTTATCAAATATATAATAATCAAAAAGTAATAATTACCGATCCTAATAAGAAAATATCATTACTTTATATTGATGATTTAATTTCTATTTTTTTAAATGATATTAAGTCAGGTAAGAAAAAAAATTCTTATATAAAAATTAATAATATTTTTTCTGTAACTTTATTAAATTTAGTACGGCTAATTAGAAGTTTCAATAAAAAAGAAAAAATTATTATACCAAATAATATTTCTAACTCTCTAATTAAGAATCTATACAGTACTTATATAAGTTATTTTTCAAAAAAAGATTTTCAATATAAACTTAAAAAATTCTCAGATGAAAGGGGGGCTTTTAGCGAATTTTTAAAGAATGATGATTTTGGGCAAATTTCTTTTTTTTCAATATTGCCAAAACAGATTAGAGGTAACCATTATTATAATACTAAAACAGAAAAATTTGTAGTTATTACTGGTGAAGCAAGATTTAATTTTGTAAATATAATTACTAAACAGCGGTTTTCTATATTAGCAAACGAAAAAAAAAATTTAGTAATCAATACTATCCCGGGTTGGGCTCATAATATAGAAAATACTGGAAATATAACAACTAAAGTTTTAGTGTGGGCGAATGAGATTTTAGATAAGAAAAATCCTGATACAATTTTTTATAAAGTATAATTATGAAATTAAAAGTTATAACTGTAGTTGGCACAAGACCTGAAATTATAAGACTATCAAGAATAATAAAAAAATTAGATTCTTATTTTAATCATATTTTAGTTCATACCGGACAAAATTATAATTTTGAATTGAGTAATATTTTTTTTAAAGAACTAAAACTAAAAAAACCAGATTTTAATCTAAATTGTAAATCTAAAAATGCTATAGAATTTATTAGTAAGTCATTAGTGAGGTTTGACAAACTATTAGAATCTGTAAAACCAGATGCTGTTTTAGTTCTTGGAGACACTAATAGTTCATTGACAGTTTTATGTGCAAAAAAAAGAAAAATTCCAATATTTCATATAGAGGCAGGCAATAGATGTTTTGACGAATCTGTTCCAGAAGAAATAAATAGAAAAATAGTTGATCATATATCCGATATTAATATGACCTATAGTTCATATGCTTCATCAAATCTTAGATCAGAAGGAATACATCAAGATAGGATTATAAAAATAGGCAGTCCATTATATGAAGTTTATAATTATTATTCTACGCAAATTAACAATAGTAATATTTTAAAAAAATTAAAAATATCTTCTCAGAATTATATTTTAGCGAGTATCCATAGAGAAGAAAATGTAGATAATAAAAAAAATTTAGAATCTATTTTTAACTCAATAGTTAAATTAAGAAAAAAATTAAAATTAAATGTAATTTTTTCATCACATCCAAGATTTCAAAAAAAAATTAAAAAATTTAACCTGAAGTTAGATAAATATATATTTTTTTACAAACCATTTGGTTTTTTTGATTATGTAAAATTAATGAAAAATGCAAAAATAATTTTATCAGACAGCGGAAGCATAACAGAAGAAACGTCCATATTATCAATACCTGCAGTTAATTTGCGAACTTCCAATGAGAGACAAGAGGGGATGGAGCAGGGTTTGTCTATTATGTCAGGTTTAAATTTAAAAGATATTTTAAATGCTGCTGATATAACTATGAGTAATAAAAGGAAAGAGTTTAATAGTACAATTTACGATGATTATGCAATGAGCAATGTTTCAGAAACTGTTGTTAAAATTATTCAAAGTTACACTCATTATATAAATAAAAAAACTTGGTTTAAACTTTAGTTTATTTAAATTAAATTGAGAATTTTAATTATTTCACAATATTTTTGGCCAGAAACGTTTAGAGTTAATGACGTAGTAAGATTTTTAAGAGAGAATGAGTGTCAGGTTGATATTTTAACTGGAGTTCCAAATTATCCCGAAGGAGTAATATTTAATGAATATAAATTAGATAAAAAGAAATTTAATAATTATTATGGCGCTTCAATATTTAGGGTTCCAGTATTTTTAAGAAGAGATGGGAGAAGGATTTTTCTTTTTTTTAATTATATTACTTTTGTATTATCATCGATTATTTATGGCTCTTTTTTATTAAGAAATAAAAAATATGATATAGTCTTTTCTTTTGCCACTAGTCCATTAACATCTTCTTTGTCAGCTTTATTTTTTTCTAAAATTAAATCATGCAAATCTTTTATCTGGGTATTAGATCTATGGCCGGATATTCTTTTGGAATTAAAAATTATAAGAAATGCTGTTGTTTATAGAATAATTTCAATAATCTCTAAATTTATTTATAGAAATTTTGATTATATTTTAGCTCAATCACAATCTTTTCAGAAAATAATTGAAAAATATAATAATAATAATATTTATTTTCCAGCTTGGTCCGAAGATATAATGCCTTCGGCTGAAATTATAAAAAATAACAAAAACCAAGAGATAAGAGAATATCATAATGATAAATTTTTTAAGATAGTTTTTACTGGTAACGTTGGAGAAGCTCAGAATTTTGATCAGGTTATAAAGGCTGCGGTACTTCTGAAAGATTATGATGATATTAAATGGATTATTGTAGGATCGGGCAGAGAGTTGGAGAATATTAAGAAAGTAATTACAAAAGAAAATTAAAATAATTTTATTTTAGAAGGGAAAAAATCTATAGAAGATATGCATTATTATCATTCTATTGCAGATGTATTGTTTATCAGTTTGAAATCTGGCCAAGCTATCTCTTCTACTATCCCTGGAAAATTACAGACATACTTACAATCTAATAAATATATCTTAGGAATGATCAAGGGTGAAGCCGAGAAAATAATTAATAATTCTAGAATGGGTAGTTGTGTAGACCCAGATAACGCGGAAGATCTTGCTAAAAAAATTTTATATTTAAAAGCTCATCCTCAAATAATTGATAAAATAAATAAAAGTAATTTAGGCAAAGAGTATTTAGAGAAATATTTTAATAAAAATTTGATATTGGGAGATTTAATAAAAAATATTAACAAAGCTTACGATTCTGTAGAAAAAATAAGGCTTATTAAGAATGCATCACAGATACCCTACGATAGAAATTTTTCACTTTCAGGGTTAAATTTAGCTTTTTTAGGATATATCAATTCTAAAGAGATCAAGTTACATGATCATTTATTGAACTGGCCTGACGGTATATTTAAGGGAAGATTCTACGGCAGAGAGACACCTAAGGTGTCAGGGTTAAACATAATTAATAATTTAGAAGTTCCAAATATAATTGAGAATATTTATGTTCTTGGATCGTTGACTGAACATTCAAAAATATTTCTATCTAAAAAATTTTCAAATTTTAATTTTAAACATGTTGATTTGCCTTATGACACCATAGACAATATATATAAATATTGTCCTAAAGATTTTACTAATAAAGATTTAATTATTTGCACATTGCCAACGCCAAAGCAAGAGCAGTTGTCAGAATTAATAATTAAAAATAGTAAAAATTTTAAAATTATTTGCATTGGAGGAGCTGTAGCTATGGCTTCTGGAGAAGAAAAGCCAGTCCCAAAAATCCTAGATAAGCTTAATTTAGAATTTTTATGGAGATTGAGAAACGATAGCAAAAGAAGAATTATTAGGCTTATTTACAGTTTTTATTTTTATTTATATGGCGAATTCACTTTTAGATATAATCGAATTAAATTTATATTTTTATCTTGAAAAAAATTAAAATCGCAATATGGGCTTGTAATTTATCACCAAAAACAGGTGAGGGTATTTTAGCAAATCATTTCTTAAAAAATATTTTATCTAGACATAAAGAAAAGTTAATTGAAATTAAGACTTTAGAACAATCATTTATCTTTCAAAATAACAGTTTTCCTAAAAAAAAAATTATCAATAAAAATAGTTTTTTTCACAAATATTTTGGACCCTTTTATGGCATATATTATTTATGGTTAAATCGTGATAAAAAAATTATTTATATAAATTATTTGCCTCTTTGGAATTTCTTTATTTTTTTATTTTTACCAAAAAAAACAATTATCGGGCCAATTACAGGCGGAGTTTATTATGACAAAGTAATTAGCCTCAGCTCTTTTATAAGAAAGTACATTTTTCCAGTTTTATACAAAATAAGTATTTTTATTATATATAAAAAATTTAACAGAGTTATTTTTTCAACAGATTTATTGAAATATTATATTCCAAGGTCAAAATATAAATTTACATTATTTAATTTCGTATTTACTCATTTTTTTTTTAACGATAACATAAACATAGAGAAAAATAATGAAAAAGAATTTGATTTAATATTTTATAATAGAAATCATCCAACAAAAACTACGAGCGACAGGAATCGCATTATTAATTTTTTATCAAAATATTATAAAATATGTTCTGTTGGTGATTTTTATAATAATATTTATGTTAAAAATTTTGGTTTCGTTGATAAACATAAAATTTACAATTTATTAAAAAAAAGTAAAGCGGCATTAGCTAGTGAAGAGAATTTTTTTTCGTTATTTGTAATTGATGCAATTAATTGTAATTTAAAAATTATAAGTTTTAATAATAATTTTTATAAACAAAATTTAAAAAAATATTTTTTCTTTATTAAAAAAAATATTAATTTTTTTATAATAAAAAATAAAATAAAAAAAATACTTAAATCAAGTAAAAGATACGATAATAATTTTGTAAAAAAGATTTATTTTCAAAAAAATAAAATTACGAAAACGATTCAGAATATAGATTAATTTATTTAGCTTTTTTTAAATTAAATTTTCGCAATATAAAGTAGGTTATGACCGTGAAAACAAAATCAATACCAAAAAATGTGTATCCATTCTCATATATCGTTCTCAAAGATAAAAATGATAATGTTAAGATAGAAAAAATTACATAACTATTTTTGGCAATAATTGCTTTTTTGATAAAAATTGATTTATAGAGTTCACTCAATATCAGCCAGTAGATACTTAAAATGAACAACAATCCAACTATTCCAGCGCATAAATAGCTATAAACCAAACCATTTGATGCGTTGGAATCGTAGAAATGCCTAGGTATTCCAGGACTAAAGTTTTTGGATGTTAGAAGAAATCTGTCCGCTTGTGGCCCGTATCCTAAGATAATTTTTTTTTCTTTAATTTTTTCTAACGCTCTTTTCCATATTTCAACTCTGCCCGTTGTATAATCTTCTACAAGTTTATCGTCAATCATTATGGAATTATTTGATAAAAATCTTGATTTGGAGCCATAGTTATTTATTTTATTAAATTCTAATTTTATTTTAATGATAGTTTCGAAAGATATTACTGGAAGTATCAAAATAATAAATAAAATAAAGATTTTTTTTTTTATCTCGTCTTTAAAAAAAGTAATATAAAAAAAAAGTAGTAATAAAATAGAAGTGTAAGATCCTTTTGATTGCATTCCATATATTAAGAAGCTTATTATAAAAATTATAAATGAATAAAATAAATTATGAATAAATATATTTTTTTTTTTGCATATAAATAAAGAAAAAATAAACAAAAGTACCAAACTAAGCATTCTAGAAATTCCTGTTATCCTGGGGTTTGTTTGTAATAAACTCTTTCCTTCAGCTATAAGTGTATTGTTGTAATATAAATAAAAAATTCCTTTATCTTTAATAAGATCGTTAATTAAAAAAAATGAAAAATAAAAGCTAATACATCCGATAAATAAGATGGAAAAATATAGTATTTTTAAATCTAGGTTTTTAAATTGAAAATATTCTCCAACATGAATAATTAGTAATATGGTTATTGTACTTAGGATTAAATGATATCTTTCTAAATTATCAATCCAATATTCTTTATCCGGACTATAAATAATCAATTGCCATAAAGCGTAAATTAAATAACTTAAAATAAATAGATTAATTTTTTTAACTCTGAAAAAAAAAATTAAAAATAAAAATATTAATATTGGAATTATAATTCTTAAGAAAACAATTATAATAGTCAATAAACTTTTATTTTCTTGATATAAATCACTTATTTTAGAATTTATTGATAGTAAGCATCCAATCCAGAATATTAATAAAATATTTTCAAAGTTAAATAAAATTGATTTTGTTTTCATATATAAATTTTTTAATGATATTATTTATTGAATAATTTTTAATATAAAAATTTCTAATATTTGATGATCTTTGATCGATAGTTTTACCATTTCTAATGAAGAAATCTATTTTTCTGCATAGATCCCTAAAAGATTTGTAGATAATAAGATTTTTAGAATTATTTTTGACTTTTATTCCTCTGAAAGCAAACTTTGTTCCAATAATAGTTTTTCCAAGTATTAAATTCTCAATTACTTTAATTTTTGTACCGGGTGCTTGTTGCAAAGGCAAAATAATAAAATAACTTTTTTTTATATAATAATTTAATATATTTTTTTTTAAATTTTTTTTACAGATAATTTTATTTTTATTTATGCTATTTGGAAAATTTTTTCCAGTAAGTACTAGATCAATATTATAGTTCTTTTTTTTAAAGTAAGGGAGAACTTTATTAATTAAATAGTCTATAGCAATTTTATTTGGGCTATAAGAATAACTTCCAGAATATATGATATATTTGTTAGGAAATTTTTTTTTAAATTTATGATTTATTTTTAATCGTTCTATATCAATTCCATTTTCAAAAATTATAGGATTAATATTGTATAAATATTTTATTCTTTCAGCGTCAATTGAAGAAACAACAGAAGCGTAGTCAGAGATTTGAAACACTTTTTTCTCTAATATTTTTGAAATAAAAGAAATTATAATAGAATTCTTTCTTCTTCTAACATCATATTCTACATTATGACTGTGATAAAATATTTTGGTGTTTTTTCTAAAAAATTTTATAACTTTTATAGTTAAAAAACTGAAACCAATCCAGCTTGCGCCTTCAACAATTACAAAATTATGTTCCTTTTTTTTTAAGAAACTAAGAACCGATAAAATAATAAATAAAATACTGAATGGCTTGATGAAGTAACTATTAATATATTGAAAAAATAATTGAATTTTATAATTTTGATTTATGTATAAGTGCCAATCTCTTAATTCAAATAATTTTTTATTTTTTGATGGCCAGCAGTTATAAATTCCAAGACTTACTTCTGAGGCTCCATGATTTGCATGTTTTACTTGATAAAAACATAGTATGGCTGTTTTAGACATTAAGTATGCTATTATATTAATTATTCATAATATTTATATAAGTATCTTTTAATTAAAAGATAAATTGATGATGAAATTTTTTTCAAATAATAATTATGTTTCAGATAATCTTATAATTATATCATTTTTACTGCTTCCTTTTTTTCTTATTTCAGGATCATTCTTCCCTGATCTTGTAATATCCTTAAACGCCATTTTTTTTTTAATTTATTGCTTTAATAATAGAGATTTTAGGTATTTTAAGAATTATTATTTTTTATTATTTTTTATTATTTATATTTATATTAACATTAATTCTTTTTTTTCTTTTGATCCTAAAATTTCATTTCAAACTTCAATTACATACGTCAGAATGATATTTTTTTCTTTATGTTTTGCAGTTATTCTAAATAAAAAACATTTTATTAAACTTTTTTTTTTTTCATTTTATTTATCTTATATAATTTTATTAATAGATAGTTTAGTTCAACTTAAAACAGGATTTAATATCATTGGATATCCCGCATCTTATAGAATCAGTAGTTTTTTTGGAAAAGAACTTATCATGGGTAGTTTTGTCAGTAGAACACTCCCATTTATTTTAGGAATATTATTTTATTTAGATATCAAAAATAAAAATTTTTTAGCTTTGTTTCTTTTATTAATTTCAGGAATATTAGTTTTTGTAAGTGGAGAAAGACTTGCGTCTGCTTACTATATTATTACTGTATTTCTTTTTTCAATTTTTTTTTTCGATTTTAAATTTAAATTTTATTTTTTTATATTAATTCTTTTCTTATTTTCTATAATAACTTTTTATAATTCAAATTTTTTTAATAGATTATTTTTTCACACCACGGAACAATTAAAACAAGGTAGAAGTGTGCTTTTTGTAAGTTATCGTCATGAATTACATTATTTATCAGCTTATAGAATGTTTAAAGATAAAATGATTCTAGGTCATGGTTTAAAATCTTTTAGAAATCTGTGTTTTAATGAAAAGTACAATGTTCAAGATAAGATTGATAAAGATAATACTAAATTTTCACCTTCAGACGGATTTTATACTGTTAGAGAAGAATATAGGGAAGTTGAGGGTCCAGACTCATCAAAAAGTATCGAAAAGTACTATGTAGTTATAATCTCATCAAAAGACTCGTACGTTGAATTTCCCGTGGCCAGTACTTACGTAAAATTTTATAAATCCAACGGAGATTACGTTAAAAAAGACGAACCTTTGTTTGCAAGTTATGGATATTCTAACGGTTGCAATACCCACCCACATAATATTTATTTGCAGATATTAGCAGAAATTGGAGTTATTGGATTTTTTTTATTTTTCGGTTTTTTTGTATTTATGTTTCTTCAATTAATAATTATTTATCTCAGAATAAGAAAAAATAATAAATTATATAAAGACAAATCGAATTTCTTTTTTATTCTTGGAATAGTTTTGAGTCTATTTCCTCTATTTCCTTCAGGAAGTTTTTATAATAATTGGTTATTGTCAATATTTTTTATCAATCTAGGATTTTTAATAAATTATTATCCATTAATTATAAATAAAAATGATTAGTTTTCTTACTATTTTAACAATACTAAATTTATCTTTTTTATTTTTTTTTAGGAATTTTTCTAAAATAATTGGTTTGTACGATAGACCAGATGGTATTAGAAAATTACATAAAAAAAGAATACCAAATATTGGCGGTTTTATTTTTTTTGGAAATTTATCTGTAATAGTTTTATATTTAAATTTTTTTAGTATTATAAATTTAAATTTTTTTTTAGAAAAAAATCAATTTAATATATTTTATTTTTTTTTATTTATTTTTTTTATAACTGGATATTTAGATGATAAATTTGATTTGAGTGCAAATGTAAAATTAATATTATTTATAATTATAATATATTTTTTTTTGTTTTTCTTTCCAGAGTGGGTTGTAAAAAGTCTAAATTTTTCATTCTATAAAAAAAGTATTAACATTTCGAACATTTCGTATTTTTTTACTATTTTATCTTTTTTACTATTTATCAACGCTTTTAATATGTTCGATGGTATAAACCTTCAGTCTGTCAGTTATTCAATATTTATATTAATTTTTTTCTTTGTTAAGAATAATTTCAATTTATTTTATATTTTTTTAATATTTCCACTATTAATTTTCTTTTATCTAAATTTTAAAAATAAATGTTTTATGGGAGATAATGGCACTTTACTCCTTTCATTTGTCTTTTCTTTTTTATTTATAGATTTTCATAACAATAAAAAATTATTATATTCAGATGAAATTTTTTTGATTATGCTTATTCCAGGATTAGATTTGTTGAGACTATTTATTGAAAGAATTATTAAAAGACTACATCCATTTTTTCCAGATAGAAACCATATTCATCATTTATTATTAAAAAAATTTGGAAGTAATTTATCATTAGTAATTTTACTTAGTTTAATATTTCTACCAAATATAGTTAATCAATTTTACAGCATATCAATTTTCTTAATTCCTTTATCTACCTTTTTTTATTTTTATCTAATTACAATTTGTAAAAAAAATAATTTATGAAATTATCAATAATTATACCGTGTTTTAATGAAATTAATAATTTAGAAAAAATTATTTCAGAGATACTTAAACAAAAAGAAATTAATAAAGAAATAATTCTAGTTGATGATTTTTCTAATGATGGATCACGACAGTTAATAAAAAAATCTCTTTATAAAAAAGTTGATAAAGTAATATATCACACTAAAAATTTAGGAAAAGGAGCATGCATTAAATCTGCTCTAAGAAATATTAACGGAGATATAATTTTAATTCAAGATGCTGATTTAGAATATAGTCCTAGTGATTATAAAAAATTAATATTGCCAATTATAAAAAATAGATCTCTAGTTGTTTATGGATCTAGAACGCTGAAAAAAAATAGATATAAAACTAAAGGATTTACATCTCTATTTAGAATATTCGCAAATCATCTTCTTACTATAATGTCTAATATTATTAATAACCAATCTCTTACTGATGCTCATACTTGTTATAAAGTTTTTCATAAAAGTGTTCTTATAGGATTAAAATTAAAAGAGAACGATTTCAGTTTTTGTCCAGAATTAACTACAAAATTATCAAAATTAAATATTAAAATTATAGAAGTGCCAATTAAATATAATGGAAGAAGTTATAACGAAGGGAAAAAAATAAATTTTTACGATGCTTTTAAAGCATTGTATGTATTATTAAAGTATCGCTTTATTAATGATTAAAAAAAATCATTTAATAGATTTTCTTGTATTAACTATTTCAATCTCCTCTTTTATTTTAGGGTTTTACTCATCTAAATATAATCAAGATTTTCATCACTGGGGTTTGCAATTAAGTTATTTAATCGATTACAAAAATGGTTTTTATTTTTTTAAAGATATTTACTTGCAGTATGGGCAGGGTCAAACATTATTTTTATATTTTGTTGACAAAGTATTTGATATTAATTTTTTTACAATTGGTATTGTTGTACAATTAATTTACTCTATTAATTTAATTCTTATATATAAAGTTTTCTGTTTTTTTCTTAAAAAAAAATACGCATTGTTAATAATTTTTTTTATATATTTAATTCACCCGTACATAATTTATCCTTGGCCAGACTATTATTCCGGACTATGTCTAACATTAGCTGCTTTTTTTTTATTAAATAATAAAAATTTTAATATTTTTAATTATTTATTTAGTGGGTTTTTACTATTTTTATCTATATTTTTCAGAACATCGTATTTAATTACTATTATTCCGGCATTTGTTTTTTTTTTTATATTTTATAAAAATTTTTTTTTTAAATGTAAAATAAATATTCTGGCTTTATCATTTATTTTTTTTTTATTTATATATTTTATTTTTTTAAATAAAAATTTATCTTATTGGTATTATCAAGGATTAGGATCGATAACTAATTATGCTTATGGATCTGATCATTATTTAATGAATACTATCATTAATAATTATGGGGAAAATGTATGGATTTTTCTTAAATTGTCAAAAATGTTTTTGAGATTTCTATATAAATTATTAAATATTTTTTCATTAAATAACTTTATTTTTACATTTTTCTTATTATTAAATTTATATTATTTATCTTTTTTATACTTAAACAATAAACTTAAAAAAATGACTTCATACGAAGCTAAATTAATTTTTTTATCATTTATTGGTTTTTTTGGATTTCTTCAATCTTTTATGATTTACGAAACGTTTAGAAACGTTAATTCTACAATAGGTATTTTTTTCTTGGGAGCATATATAATTAATAGATTAAATTTTTCTAAAAAAATATTCATATTAATAAGATTAATAATTTTATTAATAATTATAATTTTGCTACAAAGATTTCCTAATAATTCTAATTATGTGCATTTAATTTTTAAAAATGATGGAAGTTTTGTCGAAAGTTCTGTTGATTATTTTCCAAAGCAAAAACTACTATTAATAGAAAATAATTTTTACTATAAAAAATTAAACCAAGATATTTGCGAACAAGATAAAAAAATAATTAATTTATCCTTCGATTTTGTTTTGCCTTATCTTTGTAGTTCTAATAAAAAAAAATTTTCTGCAATGAGCCCAATTTTTTTTTCTAAGACAAATCCAGTGGAGTATAAAAGAATTTTTGATGATAATATTTTATTTAATGATGAAATTTTAATTACAAGCAAAGATATAAAAAATCCTAATGTAAAAAAGATATTTCAGGTGGATTTGCCAGCTAATATATTTTGGTTTTCAATGTATGATAGTTATTCTAATAAGATATTTGGTTATATTAATTCTCAATTTTATTAATCCATCTACCCATAAATATAATACCTACGCTAGATATTTGAAATAATAATCTATCAAGAGTGTTTGGTAGCATTTCATCCAAAGAAGCTGGATGCACAAAATAAATTGCGTAGAAAAAAATAAAGTTTAATAAGAAGAAATATAACAAAAACTGTTGTTCATTTTTATTTTTTTTTTGTTTAAAAGAAAAAAAAATTACAAGTGCATTAAGTATTAGAATTTGATATTTAAAAAAAGCAATAACTATGTGTTTAGTAATTTGAATTATATATATTGCTATCAAGCCTATGTCTTTAAACTTTTCTAAATTAGATAAATCGAAGCTAACCTGATAATCTATTGTGCCTTTAATATTTTTTTCTACTAAAATGTATAAAATTATAAAAAAAAATAATATTATAAAGTAAAAAAATTTTTTTAATTTTTTTTTTTTTATAAAAAGAATAAAGCAAAAATTAAAAAAAACTACATAAAATAAACACTCTTGTTTAATCCATAATAAACAAAAAGATCCTATTATAATTAAGGAATAACAAAATAATTTGTCTTGATTATTTTTTTTATCCAAAAATACTAATTTAGAAAGAAAACAAATGTAAGCAAAAGTGATGTATTCTTGATAACCACTGAATAAAAAAATATCGTAACTTGCTGATATTAATAATAATAAAAAAAGAATTCCAAATAATTTATTTTTAATATCCGCACATACGCTACATAATGCAATTATATAGATGTAGGGAATGAATAATCTTCCGATATATTCATAGTTAAATAATGAGTTTTTCCAAAAGAAACTCCAAAGAAAAGTCCCTAAGTGAGGGTATTGCGGGAAAGGAATATTTTTAAAATTTCCTATATCTTGATTTTGATAAAAATTATTAGTCTTCCAAAACCAATGTGCTAAACCATCCCAACCTAATATAGCTTGATAAGCAATGTCAAAAAATATTGATAAACAAATTACTGGAAATATTATTCCATAAATATTGATATTCTTAAGTATATTTTTTTTAAAAAAAATAAAGTTGGTAATTAAAGATGTAGTTAGAATTATTAAAAAATATGCAAGTAAATTAATCTTATAAAAAGATATTATTAAAAGAATAAAGATATGAAAAATTATGTTACAAAAAATAATATCAAAGTAGTTTAGTGAGAACTTTAGATTTAATTTTTTATAATTAATAAGATTAAGTGGAGTAGAAAAAAATAAATGCAATATAAAGAATTGTATCGTTATACCAAAAAGCTCAACCATTTTTTTTTTTTAGTAAAAAGCATTTATTTTCATAACTATCCAGTATTTCGTATTTTGAGTTGTTTAAAGTAATAACAGAATTATTATTATTATTATTATTATAATTTAATAAAATTAGATAATTTTTATTATAACTTTTATTAAACTTATAAAATAAAGAATTAATTTGAGCGAATCCGTTTAAGTTATTAATTATATTAATATTATCTTTAATCCCATTTTTAATAATTGTTGAGCGTACAAAGCCATAACCTTGTTTATCGCAATATCCATAATTATTTGTCAGCCTTGCAGTATAGTCAACTCGCAGAATTATATAAACATTATGAAATGCTTTAAAAAATATTAAAATAAATAAGATTGATAGTAATATTAATATAAATTTATTTTGTTCTATTTTTTTTTTCATTTTTAGGACTAAAATCTTAATATTATTACTAAAACTACTTTTAAGTTACACTTTATAAATAAGTAATACAAAGATATTTTTTATTTTGTAAGTTGATAATTTTTTTTTATATTTTTGAGAAGTCTCCAAAATTTGTCTGGAGTCATATATATTAAAAATAAAGTTAAATTTACCCACCAAGAATTTGGTATTAATATTCGATTATTATTTATTATTATTCGCGTTTTATTTTTTCCAATGTTTTCTATGGCTAAAATTAACCATGAAAAAATGTTTTTAAAAAATACTATTCTAAAAATTTTTTTATATATTTTAGAATTAAGTCCAAAAATTTCTTTTGCTGCTGCAAAATAACCATTAAATTCCATATCTAATCTTATTTCTAAATTTTTATTATCAATTTTAAAATTTCCATATCTATAAAATATGATTTTATTTTCAATAAATCTCCAATCTTTAAATTCTTTAATTAATTTAAGCGCTATATATATTTGTGGGTAACCATAATTTAATAAAATTTTCTTGTTGAGTAATTTAGATATTTTTTTGAAAGAGTTTACATTAATTATTTGAGTTCCGAGTGTTCCAAGATTATTAATATTTTTTAATAAATTAAAAGATTGCACTTTAATATTTTTTATAATTTTTTTATTTTTTTTTATTTTTTCATTTTTATGAAAAGAACTTAAATTTAAAGCAAATCCAGAATTATTCTTGAGTTTTAAAAAATTAATAAGAGGTTTTAGATATTCCGTTTCAATTCTGTCATCGTCGCCAACAAACCAAACATACTTAGTTTTTGTTTTTTTTATATAATTAAAAAATCTTTCAGCAAATATTTTGTCACTTTTGTCAATTATATATTGAATATTTTTTTTTTTTAAAAAAGGATTAATTTTATTTTTATTGTTATACCCATAATTGACAACTTTTATTTTAATTTTAATATTTGATTGAACGATGTCATGTAGCAGAGGGACTAAATAATTGTATCTACCACTAGTAAATATTATTATAGTTAGCATAATTTTTTTATAATTGTTTTTAAATTAACTTGATATAAACATATTATCATATGGCAATAATCTAATTATTATCTTGGTAGTATTTAGTATTAAAATATATTTGTGGTTATGAAATTAGTAATTTTATCCGGTGGTAAAGGAACAAGAATAGCTGAAGAAAGTATTTTAAAGCCAAAACCTTTAGTAGAAATTGGTAATATGCCAATTATTTGGCACATTATGAAAATTTATTCTTTTTTTGGAATTAAAGAATTTATAATTTGTTGCGGTTATAAGGGTTATTTAATTAAAGAGTATTTTGCTAATTACTCACTGCATTCTTCAGATGTTACAATTGATATTAACAAAAATACTATTGATGTTCATAGAAAAAGTAGTGAAGACTGGAGAATAACTCTTGTAGATACTGGTGAAGATACTCTTACTGGTGGAAGAATTTTAAGAATAAAGAGTTACATTAAAGAAGATTTTTTATTAACCTATGGAGATGGAGTGTCTGACGTAAATATTAAGAAATTAATTCAGCATCATAAGTTAAATAAGAAATTAGCAACAATGACTGTTGTTCAGCCACAAGGAAGATTTGGCATTGTTGATGTTAATAAAAAAGATAATTTAGTGGAGAATTTCTCTGAAAAACCAAAGGGAGATGGCTCATGGATTAATGGTGGTTTTTTTGTCTTAAAACAAGATATTTTTAAATATTTAAAAGACGATTCAACAGTCTGGGAAAAACACCCTCTAGAAAAACTTTCTAAAAATTCAGAGCTTTCAGCTTTTCATCACCATGGTTTTTGGTACGCAATGGATACAATGAGAGATAAAAATTATTTAGATAGTTTATGGTTTTCTAAAAAAGCTCCATGGAAATTGTGGGATGAGAAATAATTTTTTTATTTTAAAAAAATTTTGGAAAAATAAAAAAGTTTTTTTAACAGGACATACAGGTTTTAAAGGAAGTTGGTTTTCTATTTTTTTAAATTTGCTCGGCGCAAAAGTTGTGGGGTACTCTTTAAGACCAGAAGAAAAAAAAAATCTTTTTGATCTAGCCATTTTAAATAAACAAATTCATAATTCTATAATTGGAGATATAAGAGATTATGGCAAATTAAAAAAATCCATCTTAAAATTTGCTCCGGATTTTGTAGTTCATATGGCAGCTCAACCCCTGGTAAGATATTCATATGATCATCCAAAATATACTTATGAAGTTAATACTTTGGGAACTGTTAATATACTTAATGTTTTGAATGAACTAAATTTTATAAAATCTGCCCTTATTGTTACAACTGATAAAGTATATTTTAATAATAACAAAAAATTTTATTATAATGAAAATGATCGTTTAGGAGGATTGGATCCTTATAGCAACTCTAAATCTTGCGCAGAACTAGTTGTAGATTCTTATAACCATTCATTTTTAAGAAAAAAAAATATATATGTTGCTACCGCTAGAGCAGGCAATGTTATTGGAGGTGGTGATTTTTCAATAGATAGAGTTCTTCCAGATTATTTTCGCTCTTTGTCTTCTAAAAATAAAAATTTATTTTTAAGATCTCCAAATTCTGTAAGACCCTGGCAATTTATTATTGACCCTTTGTATGGATATCTTTTGTTACTAATGAATCTTTATAAAAAAAATAAATTTAAAGAATATTGTTGGAATTTTGGTCCAGAAAAATCAAATAATAAATCAGTTGGTTATGTAGTTAATTTATTGAACAATGAGTTTAATAATTCTGTTAAGGTTATTAAAAAAAATAATACTTCAAAAAATTATTATGAGAGTAAATTATTAATGTTAAATTCAAAAAAATCAAAAAAAACATTAAATTGGAAACCTAAATACAACCTTAATAAATCTATAGAACTGATATCAAATTGGCATAAACAGTTTTTAATGAAGAAAAATATTTTAAAAATTTGCCAAGAACAAATAATTAATTATTTTAAATAGTTGTATGGATATAAATAAAATTTTAGAAATAAAGAGCAGCATATTAGATTTGGTTGATAATTATTCTAATATTAATTTTAAAGAAAAAGAATTTATTCCAGGAGTTAGCGATGTCCTTGTGTCAGGCAAAGTTATTGGTGCGTCAGAACTTAAAAATATGGTTGAAGCCTCACTTGATGGGTGGTTGACAACAGGAAGATTTAATCAACAATTTGAAGAAAGATTAGCAAATTTTCTTGGCGTTAAATGTCTGCTCACTGTTAATTCCGGTTCTTCGGCAAATCTAATAGCATTTTCAACTTTAACTTCACATAAATTAAAAGAAAGAGCACTTCAAAAAGGAGATGAGGTTATTTCAGTCGCGGCAGGATTTCCAACAACTGTTAATCCAATTATTCAATTTGGAGCAATCCCGGTTTTTGTTGATGTTAAAATTCCAACTTATAATATTGATGAAAATCTCATAGAGGAGGCCATAACCGAAAAAACAAAAGCTATCATGTTAGCTCATACCCTAGGAAATCCATTTAATGCAAAAAAAATTAAAGATATTTGTGAAAAAAATAACCTTTGGTTAATAGAAGACAGTTGTGATGCCCTAGGTTCAAAATTTGATAATAAAAATGTAGGAACTTTTGGTGATCTTGCAACTTTAAGTTTTTATCCAGCACATCATATAACAATGGGTGAGGGCGGTGCTGTTTTTACAAATAGTAAAAAATTAGAACGTATTGCTGAATCTTTTAGAGACTGGGGAAGAGATTGTTATTGTGAACCTGGAAAAGATAATACTTGTAATAAAAGATTTGGTTGGAAATTAGGAGATCTGCCATTTGGCTACGATCATAAATATACTTATTCTCATTTAGGATATAATATGAAAATAACAGATATGCAGGCGGCGTGTGGTTTAGCCCAGTTAGATCGCCTGGAAGGTTTTATAAAAAAAAGAAAAGAAAATTTTAATTTTTTATATAAAAATCTTAAAGATCTTGAAGAGTTTTTAATATTACCAGAACCAGAAAAAAATTCTGAACCATCTTGGTTTGGATTTCCACTGACTTTAAAAAAAAATAATCAATATAATAGAAATGATTTAATAAAGTATTTAGATGTTAATAAAATTGGCACCAGATTGTTATTTTCTGGAAATTTAGCTAAGCAGCCCTATATGAAAAATATAAATTTCAAAGTTCACGGAAATTTAACAAATACAGACTTAATAATGGAAAATACTTTTTGGATAGGATTATATCCTGGTTTATCAAAAGAACATTTAGAATATTCAGTCCTTAAAATTAAGAATTTTTTTAAACCTTAGATTTCATGACTGTAGCTGAATATATTCTAAAATTTTTAATTTCTAAAAATGTAAAAAATGTATTTTTAATGAATGGGGGAGCAATTTCATTTGTTGTGGACGCTTTTTCAAAAAATAAAAACATTAAATATACATGTGTGGCGCACGAACAATCAGCTGCTATGATGGCTGATGCATATTCCAGATGCGATAAGGGATTTGGAGCGACAATGGTTACATCTGGACCAGGAGCTCAAAACTTAATTACCGGCATTGCTTGTTCATGGTTTGATTCTGTTCCAGTAATTCATATATGTGGGCAAGTTAATAAATTTGAGTTATCCACAAGTAATAAAACTACAAAAAAAGTAAGACAAATTGGTTTTCAGGAAACAGATATTGTTTCTATGGTTAAGCCTATAATAAAATTTGCGTATCAACTAAAAAATTCTAACGAGATTAAATATATCTTAGAAAAAGCTTTTTATATTGCTAACGAAGGAAGACCAGGTCCTGTTTTGTTAGATATTCCTATGAATCTTCAAAAGGAAAAGATTAATTTAACTAAATTAATAAGTTTTAGAAGACCCGAAGTAAAAAATAACAAAATAATAATTCAAAGTTGCATTAATAGAATCAAAAAGTTGTTACTGAAATCAGAGAGACCAATTTTAGTCATTGGTGGCGGAATAAGAATGTCCAAAGCCGTTAATGAATTAGAAAAATTTCTAAAAAAAACAAATATCCCAATAGTAACCACTTGGAGTGGATTGGATGTTATAGATTTTAATCACAGAAATTATATTGGCAGTATAGGGGTTTATGGATCAAGAGCTGCAAATTTCGCAGTGCAAAATGCAGATTTAGTTTTAAATTTTGGCAGCAGGCTAGATACAAGAGTTACAGGGGGTAGACCTGAAACTTTTGCAAGATTAGCTAAAATTATATCAGTAGATATTGATAAACATGAATTAAATAAAAAAAGGGGATTAAATGTTTATATGAAAATTAATCAAGATTTAAAAAAATTTTTATCTATTTTTAATTCAAAATCTACAAATTTTAAATATTCTATAAATAGCCACTGGGAAAATATTTGTAAAAATTGGAAAAGAAATTATCCAAATTCCCTTTCTTCTTATGCAAATCAAAAAAAATATGTAAACCCATATTTCTTTTTTGAAAGATTGTCTGATAAGTTAAATAATAAGGATATTATAGTTTCTGATACCGGCGGAAGTTTAACCTGGACCGTTCAGGCATTTAAAATAAAAAAAGGTCAAAGACTTTTTTCTGCTTATGGTAATTCTCCAATGGGTTATGCATTTCCTGCTGCTTTGGGAGCTTCTTTGGCTAATAATAAAAAAAATAGAGTCATATGTATAGAAGGTGACGGAGGTATACAAATCAACATTCAGGAATTACAAACAATGGTAAATTATAATATCCCAGTAAAATTATTTATTATAAATAATAATGGCTACGGAATTATTAAACAATTTCAAGAACTTTATTTAAATAAGAGATATGAGGCCACAATCCCAAGTAAAGGAGTCACCAATCCTGATTTTAAAAAGATTTCTAATGCATATAATATAAATTATAATGAGATTAAATTTAACAGTGAAATAGATAAAATTTTAAAAAAAGTTTTGATCTCAAAAAAACCAGAATTCATAAATGTGATTATCGACTCAAATCAAAAAATTATTCCTAAATTGCAGTTTGGGAAACCGATAGAGGATTTAAGTCCACTATTATCAAGATCAGAATTTAACAAAAATATGATCATTGCTTCTTTACAAGAAAATTCTTCAGATTTTAATGAGGCTAATTAATATTTTTATTTGAAATATTCAATGAAACCCAAAAGTCTTTTAATTATTGGGGGGACAGGTTTTTTTGGAAAATCGATATTAAAGCATCTTTCAATCAATAATTTTGCAAACACAAAAATCAATAAAATTTTTATTTTAAGTAGAGGAAAATTAAAATTATCAATTTATAATCAAAAATTAAAAAAAAAATTTAAAATAATTAAAATTAATTCTAATATATTAACCATTAAATATTTACCTATAGTAGATTATGTAATTTACGCTGCAATTCTAAAAAATTATAAAGACGATAATAATGCAGTAAAAAAATATTTAGACCTGGCAAAAAAATATCATTTAAAAAGCAAAATACTTTATATTAGTTCAGGGGCCATTTACGGTAAACAGCCCGATTCTGTTTTGGGCTTCAAAGAGAACTACTTTCAATTTAATAATAAGATCAATTTTAAAAAAGGTTATAAAAAAGAATATTCAAAGATTAAGTTAAAAAATGAAAAGTTATTTCAGCAATTCGGAAAATTAGGAGGGAGTGTTTCTATTGCCAGATGTTTTAGTTTTGTTGGCGAATTTCTTCCAAGAGATTCTCAATATGTTGCTGGGGATTTTATAAAAAAAATTCTTAATAATCAAAACCTAAATATTAAGGCAGACCATCAAGTTATTCGTTCTTATATGCATGAAGAAGACTTAGTTAGATGGTTATTAAAGATTATAAATTATTCAAATAAGAATTGCCCAATTTATAATGTTGGCTCAGGCAATGCTATTTCTATTTATAAATTAGCAACTTTATTAGCAAAAAAATATAATTTGAATATAGATTTTGATAATATAAAAATTTCAGAAAAAATATTTGATAAATATGTTCCAAATATTCAAAAAGCAAAGGAAAAGCTTAATTTAATAAACAGTTATAGCAGCGTTGATGCTATAACTAAGACTATTAATTTATTAATAAAAAATAATGAAAAAATTAATTAGTATTGTCACCCCAACTTTTAATGAAGAAAAAAATATTTATTCACTAACAAAAGAAATTTCAATTCAAATGAATAATTCTGATTTGGATTATGAACATATCATTATTGATAATGCATCTACAGACAATACACAGGAAGTGATTAGAAAATTATGTTTGGAGAATAAAAAAGTCAAAGCAATATTTAACAATAGAAATTTCGGACATATACGCTCACCTTATTATGCAATTCTTCAAACAAAAGGAGACGCCGTCATTTTATTAGCTGCAGACGGCCAAGATCCACCTGAGTTAATAGCTAAGTTAATAGAAAAATGGAATCATGGTTCAGATGTTGTACTGTTAAAAAGAAAAAGCAGTAAAACAAATTTTTTTTTAGAATCTATTAAAATTTTTTTTTACAAAATAATAAATTTATTAAGCGAAATACGATTATTAGAAAAAACAACCGGATCTGGAATTTTTGATAAAAAAATTATTGAAGAGCTTAGAAAGATAGAAGAACCTTATCCGTATTTTAGAGGATTAATCATGGAAATTACGAACAAGATAGACTTTGTTGAATTTGATCAGCCAAATAGAAAGTACGGACAATCTAAAAATAATTTTTTTACTCTTTTTGACATAGCTATGCTCGGCATTATTAAGCATTCTAAATTACCTTTAAGATTAATGACAATTACTGGTTTTGTATTCAGTGTTTTAGCTTGCATAACCGGAATTTTTTTTTTTATTTTTAAATTATTATTTTGGGATTCTTTTCAATTAGGTTTGGCCCCCATAATTTTAGGATTGTTTTTTGGAATTTCTTTTCAAATTTTATTACTGGGTATTATCGGAGAATATGTGGGATTTACTTTAACTCAAGTAAGAAAATTTCCCTTAGTTATAGAAAAAGAGAGAATTAATTTTTAATAATTTTTTTTTAACAAATATATTAAATTTTCTTATAAAGAATAAGCATATAATCAGGAACTTTTTTTATTTCTAAAATTTTATGAGATTGATAGTGGGGGTTAAGTAAGCATTTTTTATCATCAGTCCTAGAATTAGTAGCAAATCTTGGATTATTTAAACAAATGCTCCAAAAAAAATTTGTTTTTAAAATTTGATTATTATTTATAAGATTTATATTTTTTTTCTTTATTAAATATAGATTAATAAGATAGTTATAAAATAAACCATTTTCAGATTTAATTAACAAAAATTTATTATCGCTGTTCGAAATTAATTTTAACGCCGCCTCTGTGTCTGGTTTAAAAATAATTGGCTTAGATTCAAAAATATTTATTAAAGAATATGACATAACGAAAAAAATAACTACATCTTTAATGAATTTTTTTTCGACTTTAAAAATTATATAGCAAAAGTAAATTATTATTATTGGAACAATAAATATTATATATCTTGGCCGCAAAATTGGATTCTTCAAAACAGAATAAACTGCAGGAACTAAATAGGTAACGAAGATAGCAATGATACAAAATAAAATATTATCGTTTAATATTTTTTTGATATTTTTTAAGTAAAAAAAACAAAAGATGAGGATTACTCCTCCTAAAATAATACTTCCAAAGTAAATGTTAAAATAATATCCAATTAAGAAATGTAAATTAATAGTATTTGAAATGTTAAAAGTTTTCAGACTTTTTTCAAAAATAGAGTAGATATATTTATAATCAATTATATACCAAATCAGAATAGAGATTAGAGCAGAGATAAAATAAATTGTTTGTTTGTTTTTTTTAAAGATTAAAAAAATTATTTGTGAAAAGATTAATAAAATCGAAAATATATTTGTTAGTAAAGATAAAGTAGAAAAAAAAATATAGTAATAAATATATTTTTTATTTTTCAAAAATCTAAAAAATAAAATTATATTTAATATGGAAAAAAATAGAGAAAGGGAATAAAATCTACTTTCTTGTGAAAACTGTATTAAAAAATAATTAGAACTAAATAAAAAAGTAGCAAAATAAAGAAATCTATTTTTTTTGCAAAATTCTTTTAATAAAATTATAAATAAAATTATGCTTAAGCAACCAAGTAAATAGGAAAAGTATCTAAGTGTTTCAGGATGATAACCAAATAAATAATTCCATTTTGAAGCAATAATAAAATACAATGGCTGAGCCCCTTCTGCAAAAAGTACTGAATTAAAGATTTGGCTTATACTTAAATTTGGATTGCTATAATAAAATGAGGACCATTCATCATACCAGTAACCATTACTTATTCCATTCCATCTTAATATACATCCATATATCACAATCAAAATAAAAAATTTATTTTCATTTAATTTTTTTATTGTCATTGAATATATTGTTTTGTCTTTTAATTAAGCGGGTGACTTTATATACCAATCATCCATATAAGAAATATTTTCATGCACTCTTGTATATTTATTTTTTTTCATAATTCTTAAAATCTCTTTTCTATTAATTTTATTAAAATTATGTTCTATTGTAAAAATCTTGACTTTAAATTTTTTAAAATTAAAGTTTTTTAAAATTTCTACTTCATTTCCCTCGGTATCAATCGAAATATAGTCTATGACTTTATTACTTTTAAAATCTTTCAATAAATGATTTAAACATAAAGAGTTTTTTTTTATAACTTCTTCAAAATTATTTGTTTTAATTATTGACGATTGATAGGGGTCTGTATTTTCATAAAAATTTATATTTTTTAAGCATTTTCCTGTTATAGGTTCTTTTATTAATTTCGCCGATCTTAAATTCGAGATATTTTTTTGTAATCTTTTATTTGGTTCACAAATAATT
>Ga0114963_10000299_pt1 | contig 32644 bp, 53 predicted proteins | sample C_131016_EF_Meta_FD_87019 | JGI IMG/M metagenome (GOLD analysis project Ga0114963, IMG submission 87019) | Freshwater microbial communities from Lake Croche, Canada to study carbon cycling - C_131016_EF_MetaG | ecosystem: Environmental > Aquatic > Freshwater > Lake | place: Lake Croche, Canada... | reverse complement strand
CCAAAAAGAAGGCTAGATAGGGATATGAAGAAAGCGAACAATTACGAACTTTATCTGGCGGGCCTCACGGAGCACTATGCGTTCCAGAACGACATGGGCGGGCCCATGAGCGACTACACATGGAGGGAAAAACTGGACGAGCTCCGGCGGATATCCACCGAGGGACTCAGAGCAGCCCAGTGGGCAACGGCCTACGTATGGCATGGTCCGGGTGCGAAGAAGTTGGGCAGCGAGCAAGCAGACAAGTACTACCATGCTCTGGAAAAGGTCACTTCCAAGCTGGAGGAGTTCGCGGCCGCCATGAAGGAGTTCGACGAAATCGAGGATTGAAATGAAGATATTTAAAGAATGGCTCAAAAACAGACAGCAGTTTGAGGACGCCGAGTTTGCTGGCAAGAAACTCGTAGGGGCGGGCATGGATCCGGAGGCGAATGTGCCGGAGATACTTGACGCTCTCTATGTGATGAATATGATCGGCGACCCGGAGAGGCCTTGGTACGGCTGCTCACCAGAACTTTTCGCGGCGAGGATAAAACAAATTCTCCGTGGCAATGTTTCCATTAAAGATTTTAATGTGACTGACAGGGCCATGGCTATCAGAACTAGGAAAACAGCATGAAAACATTCTACGATATGCTAGAAATATTGGCCGAGGCTCGTGCTCCGAAGGGGACTCCCACCAGTCTTAACATCTGGGTTATGTTTGACTCTTTGGAGAAGGGTCTTGGTATGATATCTGATCGTGTAGAGCCGACCCATTTGAGTCATCTTCGTAAGTGTTTGGGGGCGGGTTTCTTGGAGCGCGGAGCTTCGGGCGGTTTTGTCCCCACTCAGAAAGGGATAGATGCGATGGAGCAAGAGTTGTCCTTTCAGATGTCGCGGGATCCCAGTTACAAGAGGCCTACGTGGATGGGGCCTGGCTCTGATGTACGAGCATGAGCGGCTAAATACTCAATGAAAATGACTAGATAGAGCATGAAAACATTTTATGAATTTTTGGAAGCCAAGGCGATAGGTGGAGGCGTAGGCTCCAGTTTGGCAGGTCGTGCTAAAGCGGCGGCGGGAGATATGGCGACTGATGCTGGGGTTGCGGCCGTTACGGGTGGCATGAGCCTTGTTCCAGGGCTTGGAGGGGTTGCGAAGGCTGCGGTGGGGGCCGTAAGCGATCTCAAGAAGGCTTGGAGGGAAAACCGGGCCGTCAAGCAAGCGATGCAGTTGGCCAGCCAGAGGGCTTCCCAGAAGGCTCAAACTCGCGATCCCTCTCTGATTCAGAGAACGGTTGATACTTATGTGGAAATATCGGATGCGTGCTTGACTTATCTTACCGAGCAAGAGAAGGGCCAGATAGCGAGCAATCTTTTTCAAGCCATCAAGGATGGCTCCGTGGGGTCTGGGTATGCTCAAAAGCTGGCGAATGGGATATTAACCAACAAGGCCAATCAGATAATGCAAGCCGTGTCTTCTAGTCGCACCAAGGTAGCGGTCTGATTTTGATTCCGCTCTCGTGGTATCAATTAAAAATTGATATTGTCCATCCTATAGATTTCTATTAAAATCTGTTGGATGGAACTCGGACTAGGAGAAAAAATTTTAAAATTGAGGGACGAAGGCTTGTCCTACAGACAGATAGAGGTTCGTCTGGGTTGTTCCAAGGGGACGATTTCTTACCACTGCGGGGCGGGCCAAAAGGGCAAGACTTTGGCGCGCACTAGGAAGAAGAGACTTTGTCCTTTGCGTACGAAGATGGAGGCCTTCAAGCACGGTAGGATCAAAGAATACAAAGATCCTTTTGTCGAGATTTTTGGATTAAAGAAACAAATACTACGCTCCAAAATTAATCATTTCGGTATGATAGGGACGAAGGCCAAAAGGATGGGATATAAATTCATGTTCAAACTCAAGGACTTAATAAAGAAAATAGGGGATAATCCTAGGTGCTACTGGACTGGGCGTAAGATAAACCTCAACAGCAGGAGGTCTTATAACCTTGACCATTTAATTCCTAAGTCTAGGGGCGGGGATAACTCGCTTAAAAACTGCGTTCTGGCTTGTAGGGAAGCCAACCAAGGACACGGCGACAGTCTGCCCGAAGAATACATTAAATTGTCGTGCGAGGTGGCTGTGTTTAAGGGGAAAGATATGTTGGCCAAGATGTTGGCTCACGACAAGGATTTTCGAGAACTTTTTATTGCTGAGCTGGCGGCAGAACGCCTTGAAAGTAACTAGCCCATCCACCAATAAAAACGGCCCCCGAGTCTCCCCGGAGGCCGTTCTCAAAGTTATCTGATATTAGGTTCTCTTACCGTATCTGATAATGTAGTTCAGGACGGCGAAAGGCTGCATGTTGTTGTGCGCGTTGCCGCTACCGGCACTATCTATGCTCACTGCAACAGGTGCAGCATATAAGTTGGGTTCTACTGCCGAGTTGTCCACGCCAACTGCGGTGTTTAATCCGTCTGCTTTGATTAGACCCACAGTGTTTCCCACTGCGTTGGAAGTATGGGTGTGGCTTGGCATCTCACCGACGTTTAATGCATGGGTTTCTACGCCCCCCGTGGCTCCCATAGCCCTCGATGTCAATCCGGCTCCGTTTCCTTGACCGACGACCACTCTGCCCGACAGGTTGGGGAGGTTAAAAGTCGTGCTTCCGTCTCCCACTCCGTATGTTGTTCCGATTACGGCGAACAAATCGGGATAATCACCCCTATAGACAGCTTGGCCTTGGCAATTCAACCAACCGTTCGGGGCGTTACTTGAGCCATAGGCAAGTACAGCGCCGACCGGAAGGAGCAATTCCGGCAGCAAATTCTCCTCTCTAACTAGGGCGTTTTGTATTTTTCTTCTGCTTTCTTCTGCTGAGCCTGGTCCTGTTCCTTCCGTTGTTGTAGCGGACATATTTTTCCTCCTTGATATTAGGATGCCTTCACATATATCTATTATTTGCGTAAGAGACATTTGGATTGGTTTTGTTAAAAATTCTTCCGTATGGATTCGAGCGAAAAATGAGTCTTGAAAGTGGCTAGATAGGGCATGAAGAGCCCCAGAAAGAAACTTCCAAAAGAGTTGGCCATTATAAATGCAGATAATTGCACTGGGTGCGAGGCTTGTTTGGAGGTTTGTCCTGTTGATTGTATTATCAAGATTCAGCAGCACGACAAGTTCCATAATCTTCAGAGTTGGTGCCAGATTGATTTGGACAGATGTGTTGGTTGCGAGGTCTGTGTTCATATTCCCGGAAAGAAAACCAATCCTTATGATCTGAAGGTTTGTCCTTGGGATGCTATTGAAATGGTTCCGACGGAAAAGGCAGCCGACGTTGTTGCCCAGATTGGCGGTCCTCCTGAGTACATCGAGAAGAATTGGGACAATCTTGTAGGAATTGCGTATAATTTGGCGAAGTTGAAGGCGGAGAGTTAAGCGCGTTTTGCCTTCAAGAAAACGCCTTGGAAATGGCTAGATAGGCATGAAGAAATTATTTGAGCACCAAGGAGATGATAATGAAGAGTTTCTACGAGATGTTGATTATTATGGAGGGATTGGGGGAGGACGCGAAAGGGCCTTTGGTTAGATCGTCGTACGATGATCAAGAAAAATTGGCCTTCGAGACGATAAAACAAGCCTTAGATAAGGCCGGGCTTCCTTGGGACCAAGAAGAATTCAATGTTCTTTATGGAAAGTTTGTTGATATGGATATTTATGTCTCTCCTGATAGAACCCAAAGGGTACAAGGAATGGTGGATGCGGATAGATATGAGAACGATGGAGACCCCGACGAGGGATCGAGCGGAGGCGGGGGGCGCATCAGTGGTTTTCAAATAAACAACAAAGAATTCAACCCTTCAGATATTGCCGCGATACATTCAATAAGGGTTCAACTTACATACGACGCCTTATTTAATGCGTGGCGTGAAGATTGGGATAATGACCGAGATTACGAAAAGACGCTTCGTATGCTGCCGCGTTAAAAATCATAAAAAATTGAACAAGTCTATCTTCCCGTCCTTGACGACGAGGTAGTTGCACGGTAGTTCGGTCCAACTTCCGCTGTTGTAATATCCGGTGTGAGGTTTTGCTGTAGCGTAGTGTACGTGTCCGCAACAAACCATGTCGCATCCGATTTTCCTCATGTACTCGGTAGATCTCTTTTCTATGATCTCGGCGTTCCTCAAGAATATCTTGCTACTTTTCTTTGCCAGTTTTGCTAGATAAAAACTCTTGTCTATTTTTTGGATTAGTTTATAGATCTTGTCGGCGAAATAGACTAGTACGGGCTTATCTGTTATTACGCTGTCGAATCTATCGCCGTGCAAAGCGAGGATTTTTTTGCCTCCGCTTTCGAACACGTATTCTTCCAAGAAATCCATCCCTAGCAAATGGGAAAGAATCTCGGCGGGGCCGTCATGGTTGCCCAAGATCAAGACGACCTTAATGTGGTCGGACATACTCCTTATGGTCGAGAGCACCTTCCAGTGGTATTTCTTGAGGCGACGAAAGTCCATATTATCGAAAAAATCGCCGTTTAAAATGAGGCATTTAGTCAAATTTTCGTTGTCAACTTTCTCTAAAAAGTCCGTCAAAAGCCTTGCTTGACTAACATCGCTGCCCAAGTGGATATCGCTTATTATTATGGCGTCGGATTTTTCTATTTCATGCATACATAATTGTTAGGATTTCATTAGGAGGGCGTCTTATGAACTCTTTGAGGTATTGGGTGCGAGTGTTGTTCCTTGGATTTTTATTTTCTTGGGTAGGGACAAGTCTATCTATGCATGAACTTGAAGTCCTTATCCACAGTCCATTTGAGCAATATATGGCTCGTGATCTTTTTTATGGGTATGAGTCTGTGAGGTCGTATTATGAGATTATGCCCTACATGGCATCTTTTCAATTTTGCATGGGCTTGCTCATCGGCATCTTTTCTAAGCCGGGTGAAATTCAAATATAAACGAACGTATATAAATTCATGAATAATTTCCGTGAATTCTTGATAGGTGAGCAAGCGAGTCAATTTGGATACAGGGGCATTAGTGATTATTTACTGTGCAAGAAAATGGGGTTGGTTCCCAATTGGAAGCATAGGGGCAAGTTGCTCCTTTATTTCTCAAACTCTGAGGATGAGGCGAGGCGTTACGGCACGATCATAGTCAGATTTCCTTGGCCTCATGACGCCCAAGACGATCCGAGGAACAGTCCTTTCTATTTTGTGACAGAATCGCCGATACTGCCGGAAATGATATCTGTCAAGTTGGATGATTATTCCGACGATTTTGTGCCGATTGAGAGCACCAAGATGGTGCAGAATATAATATCTAGGCTTGAAAATCCGCCTTCGAATTTGTTTTAAAAAGCGCTAGATAGGCACTGATCAGCAGTCATCGTCATCGTCATTATTTAATGTAACATTTTCTGTTACTGTTCCGAAATTTCTTGAGCATTGATTAAAAATAGCATTGCCATTTACAACTCCAGATTCGCTATTTTGTGATGCACTATTAAAAGTGGCATTTCCATTCACGGTCTTGTAGTTTATTGAACTATCATTAAAAGTTGCATTGTTGTTTACAACTCCGTAATTAGTAGCACCATACTCAAAGGTAGCTTCCCCACTCACTACCCCAAGAAAACCAGCAGTGCTGTTGTAATCATTTTTTGAACTCTCGCTAAATATAGCGTTTCCTGCTACAGTCCCATTATTTTTTGACTCGCCATAAAAAGTAGCATTTCCATTCACAACAGCGTCTGCTACGCTTATAGTGGCATAAGGTCCGCTATCTGTTCCATAGAAAACACAATTTCCATTTATTTTTGCGATTGTGGGGAAGCCAGTGACAGTCTGGCTGACATTCTGTATGTAGGTGGACCCATAGAACCTAGCTATTCCTGAAACATTTATTTCTATGCCAATTCCAAGTTCACCGACACTCGGCAGTGTCGAGATAAACATATTTTGTACTGTAGGTGTTGATCCTCTATTAGTTTGAACTTGTGAAAATATTTTAACATTGTCGTTTGAATTTGGAAGTCTAGTAGCCGCTACTGTAGACACTCCGTTTAGCCACCAATTGTTGAGATCATTCCACTCACCATTTAGTGGTGACTGATGGTCCCAGTCATATGGTGGTTGTGAATGGTCTATAAAATAATAATACCTTGTTAATGGAGCTTGTTGCGAACTCACCAAAACTTTGAACCCTGCTGGTGGCGACGATATTGAACTGTTGATAGATATTTGACCGAAAACGCCTTGATAAGCATATGGACAAGCACCCGGATAAACATCGCCAGTTATAGATGAAATGTCCACTCCACCAGTTGCTGTTTCTGGGTTTTGTGTGTTGTCTCCATTCCAATACCCTCCATTCGCTCTAAACCACATTAGATTGTTTACTCTATCAACAGCAACGTCTACAACGCTTCCATCTAGTTGAAAATTTAAATCTAAGTTAACAACTTCTTTGTCGTTAAAATAAATGCTTCCGTTGTCGTAAATACCAATAGAATTATTATTTGCACCTAAGTAACCTCCGTTGTTTTGATAATTCACATCGTGCTGGCGATTAGCTATACCTACTCCTGTGTATGAGATGGCTCCACCAAAATTCGTAACCATACTAAAAACTACTTTTTCACTATTTTTTATTGCGTAGTTTGTTAAAACTGATGTTTCATTTTCACTAGCGTCAGATGTAAATGAAGAGGTACAACTATTGTTGCTTAACTCTATGAATTCTCCAACATAATTCGGATCAAAGGCGATGTTTGCATTGTTGCCGTCGCCGTCGACAAGTTCTCCGCCATCCGCGCGGAAGTAAGGAAGGTTGTTCCATGCGGTGGTTCCATTTCCAAGTTTCAGTTTCTTAGTGTCTGTCTCGAAGCCCGGTTCTCCTGCCTCGAGGACTGGATTTGTGCTTTCCCAAGCCACCTTCGAACCTTTTCTAATTTCAATGTTGGTTTCTCTGGGCATTTGATATTCCTATTGTTAAGCGGACGGGCCGCAACGTATGTAGTCCTCCATGATTTTTTAGCCTAAAAAGGGCTAGATGGGGGCATTAATCTCCACTTTCCCTTTCCATATGGCTCCGAGGGATGACAAGTCCTTTGAGTGAGTGATCGACTCGAAGCCTTGTTTTGCCCTGTCCAGAAGTTCCCTTGCAAACCCTTGTTTCCTATATTCGGGGAGGGTGTAAACGTTGGCTACATTGCCATTTTTGCCATCCTTGGACACGATCTGGAGGGCACTTACGGGTTTCTCTCCAACGTACCGGACATAGCGATATGATCCGTGCGGAGATAGGAATTTGACGGATCCGTCTCTTGGGTTTCCGATTTGTTTTTCTGGGCCTATGTGGGGCGTTCCGCCAGCGGGCGCGAGTAAGTAAGCGAGATCTGGTTCGGACTCGGAAAGTAGCCAAGATTTGAAATCCATACCCTATTTATCTGTATTTTTTGGATTTCCACATCTAAATAATGTTCGTGGTAAATATCGTGATACATGGAGTTTTTATGAAGAGTTTTTACGACATGATGAAGTTGATGGAAGCGGACGAACTGGGGCTTGGTGACCAAGCCTCACAAACGCAATCGCAAGATCAAGCCCCCCAAGATCAAGCTCCAGAGTCGCAAGACCAAGGCGTAGAACAAGACCCGACCCAAGGAGAGCAGCCTTCAGAGAAGCCCAAGCATTATATGTTTTTCTCTAACCTCAAGGTCATCAAGAGCATGGTTGAGGAGATGCTTTCCATGGATGCTTCGCAAGTCGACGCCCTATTGGATGACGGTCACGACTGGGCGTCCGATCACATTGCCACTAGCAAGGACGACGTGGAAGAAGTTCATCAGTGGCTCAAGGGCAACATGGAAAGCGCATGAAGTAAAAATTTAGTATTGCATTTTTTAAATAGTCGGCTATGATGCCGTGATGAGCAAAACTAAATTAGAAGAACGCATGTTTGCCTATGTGGAGTCCGCGGGTGACGCTGAAAAGGGCAAATTTACAAATTACGCTTTGAATGTCAACACCTTAAATGGGCCATTGGGCTTAAAGTTCTGGAATATGCGCAAAAGGGATTCGTTCCCTGTTGCGGGGGACTTCGTAGAACTCAAGATGATTGATATAGATGAGGCTATGGCGGAGTTAGATAAGTACAAGAGTCTAAGTTTAGACTCCACCTCCAACAAGCCGTATTTCTGCGACTTGGTTCCTTTGAACGAAGAGGATGTTCCCGAAGAAGTTCGAAGAAAAATCAAGAAAGACAGAACGAAGCACAAGGCTTATGTGCTTGAAATGCTGAGGGATGCCTCATGTTGGAAGGACAAGAGAAAACACGAGTTTCTTTTGGGCTTTTTCAAGAGTGAGGCCGAGAGGTTCACGACTGCACCTGCGGCTACAGATCATCACCACAATTACAAGGGAGGGCTCTTCATCCATACAGGGGATGTTTTCAGCCTTTGCAAGGGTGTGGTGGACGCACCCATGAATGCCTTAGATGAAGGATGGGTGGATTCTGATGTTCTGTATATGGCGGCGTGGTTCCACGATGCGGGAAAGATGGACGTGTATAAGATGGAGGGGGATGCTCCGAAGATAGATTCCGACATGGAGAAAAGGGTTGGCCACCCCACAATATCAAACCAGATGTTCACGAAGGCTGCCCAAGATTTTGGTCTGAGTTCTGATTTTATCATGGCAGTTAGTCATTGCATACTTTCGCACCACGACCGCAAGGAATGGGGTGCGGTGGTGGAGCCGGACACGATAGAGGCCAAAATACTCTGTCGGGCGGATTATATCAGTTCAAGGAAACCTGACTGATAGTTATATTTTCATTTTAGGACGATATGCCCCTTCGCTCAAAACGGAGGGGTTTTTTATAAGCCTAGTGGAAAAACTTCATTTGGTCTCTTGTTCGATCAACCGATACATAATGATAGGTAAGGAAGTAATTGTTCAAGGAGGAACATGCAATTTATTTTTTTGGCCGCAATTGCGGTCGTGTATTTTGCTTACACATGTTTGGCATTTGGCGAGTTAAACAAGAACGGGCTGCCGTTCTTTTTTGCTTCGATGACAGTAGGTTTTTTCTACAGCCTACTGTGGTACTGGTCCGCTCGTCTGGTGACCGATAAGGGCGAATATTTTTTGTTTGTTCTAGTGTGGGACTTTGTCTACATAGGAGTTTTCTATCTCACACCCATATTGCTTTTCGGAGTTAAATTGGACAAGTGGGGTGTCATAGGCATGGCATGCATGATTGCAGGTCTTCTGGTTATGAAGATGGGCCACAGATAACTACATGGTTCAGTCTTGACGGACTATGGTCAGAAGGGACTTCTGTCCAGATGCGTTTATTATATTGGTTTTGAGTCGCTCAGCATCCTTCTTATTTGCTTGGTCAACTTTATCATCCATCATTTTTCCGAAGAAGAAGGGAATGGTCTTTCTAACCGCGAGATCGCTTCTTATTAAAACGTGTGTTCGTTGGAGAAGGCCGCCTTCTTCTATGACCGGGCTTATCTCGACGATTTTGTCGCACACAATGACATGCTTTTGAGATTCGGCAAGTTTGGTTCTGAGTAGCAGAACATGATCATCCAATCGCATTTCTTGAATGAAAGGAAGTCTTAACTTGCCTAAAGAAGGGTCGGTCTTCTCTACGTTAAACTTAAGCAGTCCTTCTAGTTTGTATTCTTTGACCCTCAAAACCCTTCGGGGAACTTCTACTTGGAAGTGATCCCAGTTCTTGTTCGTTACGACTCCGTCGCTGTCTTCCACTATCTTCTCAAGGGAGTTCTTGGTCGCCATTCCTTTTATGACAGCCAAGTACGGCTTGTCGATAAAGAACTCAGTATTTGTTGAACTATGGGATTCGTGGCTCTGTAGGCAGAGGTATCCTATGAGAAATATGAGAAGGAAGAAGAGAACTGGGAGTATAGTCTTTTTCATGCCATAAAATAGTGCCAAATAACAAGGTTTTGGTTCAAAAAGACTGAGTTGGTTTACTAGGCCGAAAAACTGGCTAGAATGGTCTTGGAGGACAAAAATGCAGAACGAACTTTGGGACATGTTGAAGAACGACCCGATGATGCTTCGGGAATTTGTGGAAATCCACATGAAGATGACGCTCTGGCAGCGGTTCACATATGGAATCGCATTGAAATGGAGCAAGTTCAAAAAAAGGGCGTGAAACCTCTAGATAGTGCATGGAATTTAGAGAGTTTCTTGAAGAGTGTGAGCGAAGAGAGCAGATGTCTCTCGACGAGTTCAATCTATTAACGGCCCCCAAGTTTGCTGCGGGGGCTGTTTCAAACCTTGCGACCCAGAGCGGTCGCGCATTAGGTAATGTTGTTGCGGGCACGGCGAAGAGCGCATTGTCTGCGACGCGTATGGGCCTTGGCGGTCTTCAGATGCTCGGTGGTGGACGTGAGCCTGGCTGGGACAACGTTAAAAAGGGTTGGGAAGGTGCCGAGAAAGCCGGCCTTCAAATCGGCAGAGGCGCATTGCAAGCAGCAGGGGCTCTGAGTGGGGTGACTCCACTTTTAAGAGGCGCTCAAGCGGCGAACGAAAAAATTACGGATGTAAGCGGAGTTTACGCACCGAAGGGCAAGGGAACTTGGCAAGACATGTTCGGCATGAACAATTGGGGTGGGTCAAAGGGAGCCGAAAAGCCGGGCGAGGCTGCAAGAACGAAGCCGACTTCTCGGTCTGCTGCCGGACAGCAAAAGGTTGCTCGGACGGAAGATTCAGATAAGGCAAAGGAAAGACAGCAACTTTTGCGAAATCTGATTGGGGCTTACCAAGGTTCGAAGAATCCTGCTCAAAGAGCAAAGATTCAAGGAGCCATAAGAATGTCGTTCCCAGATAAGTATGACCAAATTTTTGGTCAACCAGAGACACAGAAAATGATGGCAAGGGTCAAAAAATGAAAAAGAAAAAAAAGAAGAAGGGCGGTCTTAAGATGGTTTTGAACGCAGGGGGAGAGCCGGTATTAATCGGATTCAAGGACTGGCTCATTGCTCGGGGCAAGATCCTTTAGGACCGTTCTTGATTTTTCTTGCTGCTATATCATTTTCCTTGAGTTGAATGTCTTCAGACTCCACTTCATTCTTCCATCTATTGTTCATTTCTTTGTATTTTTCTGAGAGTTCTTCTGGGGCTGGCATCTGAAGGCCCGATATGACTACGATCAAAGATCCCAGTTCTCCGTGGCCTTTGATCTCGTATGTGTCGCCAACGCTTGTGCCCGGTCTTATATGAAGTTTTCTTTGGCCGAAAAGAGTCTCGACTTCTATAATTCCGCCTTGAAGTGCAACTATCACGGGAACGGTCTCGTTGACGGAGAGGAACCCAGCATCTTTGTCCGGGGAGGGCTTGTAGCGTTCGTGTTCCTTTATTGAGTAATGGACTTTGATGTCCTTGATCGAACCTCCTATTCTCTGGGCCTTGTGAAGTCTTGATACAGGGGCGGCTTTCAAAAGAATCATCGGCGGTATTTTCTCAACTATCGTGAGTATGTGTAGGTTGGCCTTGGAAGACATCCGAGTCTTATCGACTATCATGGGTGTGCTTGAGACAACCTCTTGTCTCAAGTGCGTCTCCAGCGTGGTTCCGAATATGGCTTCTTCTAAAGAGACTTGGACATGAACCTCTATTTTGTCTTCCTTGGGGGCTTGGTCTTCTTGTAGTTCGGTTAAGAGTTTGTAGGCCTCGTGTATCATCAAGAATTTTTCGGGATCGCCGCCTCTGTCTGGGTGGTTTTCCTTGCTCATCTTGAGATAGGCTTTCTTGATCGTTTCTTTAGGGTCTGAGCTGATTCCGAGTATTTCGTAGGCTTCTTCTATTGTCATAATTGTATATAGGCGTTAATGAAAAAAGCCAGCCATAGTCGTTTCTGACTATGGCTGGCTTGAGTTGGTAAAAGGAGTTTGAACGGGATTAGTCCTTGTATGGGATCCAGTGCTTCCTCGTGAAGACTAGGTTCGCGAAGAAACCGCAGAATGCACTCAAGATGTTGCTCACGTACGGGTAGGTCTCATCTCGCATTGGGTTGATGAGGAAACTGAGTCCTAGGCTTATCCAAAAACTTGAGCATTCGTGGCATAGAAACGGCTTGTTAACATAGGGGATTCTTGCAACCAAGTTCCGGAAGGGCCGGCTAGCCTCAGTGTCGCTCCAAGCGTAGCAGATCCCAAGGCTTGCAATAAGATACAAGACTAGGTTCATAGGAAGTACACCGCCACTGTATTTTCCCTCTCTACGACGGCAAAAGACCTAAAAGCTTTTCCGGCCAAAGACTGAGAGAATACTTGCCAAGCTTGCTCGCCCTTCTGAATTTCAAAAATCTTGCCAGCGTAGTTACTGGCCACTCTCTGGCTGACCAACTGGTCTATTTCCGCTTGGAGTGCAGCCGGATCCTTGACATACTTTTCCAGTATGTCCTTGTTCTGCTCGAGTTTTTCCGTAAAGAACTTGAAAACTCTGCCTCTGCAAGTGCAATTGGGGTTGTTCTTGAACGTCACGAGGTCGGCGAGGATGTCGGGGAAGTCGGCCTTGATCTGCTCGAATACTGCTTCGTCTTTCACCATTATTGGAAGGGCGTCTGTCAAGTTAGCGATTGTTATCATGATTTTTCTCCTTGTCTATTATTGTAGTGTTGTTTGGTAAAAAAATTTCAATGGTTAATGTAGCAAAACACAGCATATAAGAAGCACATGGCAAAGTGCAACATCATGCACAATATGAGGAACTTTGCGGCGGTAGCGAGCGGGTCAGCCGCATGCAAATAATCCATAAGATCAAGCATCTTTTTCTTGTCCATGCCGTACTGGTTGACGAGATAATTGAACTGAGTCTCTGTGTACTCTCCATTCATGTGCTTGCGGGCCAGATCGGCTTCGTCATCGGTGTATTGCATGTTTTTAAACTAGTTTGGGGACGCAATTTTTGAGTTTTGCCTAGATATATAACTTTGGGCTTTAGACACAGGAGAAAAAATGGCATCATACACAGTTGATTTGACACCCGTCGTTGTGACGGTGGTCTCAGAGGGCAGTCTTGATACTGCGGTAGTGGGTGGTAATTCCATCCAGAGGACTAAGGAGGCCGTGCTGGTCGTTAACGGAGCGAACCGTAAGCAGCTTTACAGGCTCGCCGACGGCGAGACTTATGACGACACGACTTTCGCCACGGTTTCGTCCAATCTGCCGATTGGCAACCCAGTTTTTGACGCGGGAACGCCCGTGATCAGCGGGGACAATGTGACTGTTGGACATCCGACAGCCAACAGCGGATCGGGCAGCACTCTCTAATTTTACCACAAGGAAAAGGATTCTAGACGGCCGCCTTAGGGCGGCCGTCTTTTTTTCCACTTGATAATAGATAAGGTGAGCTCTTTGAGTCAGGAGGAAATATGTTATCCATGCAAGAATACAAGCAATCCAAGAGTGTAAAGGGGCTTGTTCAGAAAATATTTGAGGCTAGGCAAGTGACTCACACTTGTCATCTGAAGTCGAAAAGTTTTAGCGAACACAAGGCTTTGAACAAGTTTTATGACGAGATACTTGAACTTGCGGACGAGTTTGTGGAGACTTACCAAGGCCAATATGGGATACTTTCAGACTACGAGATTCAGACTCAGCCCGTAAGTAACGTCCTTGAATACCTTGAGGACTGCGTTAAAATGTTCATTTTGGGGAGGGATTCCATTAAGGATTCGCACCTCCAGAACATTATGGACGAGATTGTCGCGTTGACCTACAGAACGATATACAAATTGAAGAACCTTAAATGATTGAAGGGCGCGAGCAAAAACTCGCGCCCTTCAATTTTCAGCAGATGTCGGTGATTACCGTCACTTGCAACGGCACTTCTTTACCTTGGCTTCTACGACGAGAGCCTTGGGCTTCTTGCAGCAGTCGCAACCATTGTTACAAGCATCGCAGCACGATTCTCGTGCCTCTTGCCTGTCGGCAATGCGGTTCAAGCGACGGGTGTGCCAAGGCGAGAGCTTGACGGCACGGGCTTCCTCCGAACAACAAGCGACGGTCTGAACGGCGACGGGTGCCGAACAAGCGACGGTCTGAACGGCGACGGGAGCCGCTGTCTGAGCGACGGTCGGTGCAGAGGTCTGGGAAACTGGCTTCAAAACGCTAACGGTGCCGTCATCAGATCGGGCGGCAGCAGAGAGGGCAAACAAGCAAAGAACAGCAAAAATCGTCTTCATATTAACTCCTTAAATGTTTTCGCCGAAATGTTCGGCGACAAAATTCATTATAGTCGAATCCTCCAGAAAAGTAAAATGCACGCCAATAATGGGAAAATAGACAATTTAGGGTGTAGTCCGGGAGGTATGGGCTAAACCTTTTGGCCGGGGATGGTTACTGCGAGGTGGGTCGTGCCAGAGTCAGACCTCACGTCTAAGCAGACCTCGCGCTTAGAGACATCAAAACTTGTGATGTTCCAAGGAACAACGAGACCCTCCAGATACCTTCTAGTATTTCCGATGCTACGGGCCTCGTCATTGGAGGTCGGACCTGGGTCTCCTTCTAGTCTTCGCATAAAACTGGCGATGGACAGTCCAAGACTAGCCGCCGCAGCCTTGTGATTGCCACTAAATTCGTTAAGCGTATTCCGGGCATCTACCTTAGTTTTGTATTGAATTCCCACCGACGGCCACTGTTGTCTTCCATTAAAATTTTCCAATGCCTTGGCGGATTTTACTTTGGTCTCGTATTCGATGTTGGAAAAAGGAACAAACGAGGCGGGAGCCACATACCTTTCGGGCCCTAAGAAGGAAAGGAGGGCTTTCTTATTGAGTCTGTCTGTGCCTTTACATGCCCCGCGCATCTTGTTGTAGTCCATGAACTTATATATCCCGGCTTACTATCTTATTGAATGAAGTCCCTTATAAAGCAAGATAGCTACTGGTACGTGGAGGGTGAAGAAGACGATGAAAACGCGAAAATGATGGCTCTCTGCACCATTTGCGCAACGAAGCAGAACAAGGGTTGGCTATGGAAGGGCGAGATGGGATACGGGGACTACGATCTTTTTTGCGCGTCTTGCAAGAACGCCATCCATATAAGGGAGAATAATGAGGCTAAAGCCAATAATCAAGGTTAGCGAGAACAAAAACTACCTTGCCTCGTGGATCATAGAAAGGTTTCCGGAGGGATACCAGAACATGGTGTACATCGAACCTTTTGTTGGGTCCGGGGGCGTGCTTCTGAACAAGGAGCCGTCCAAAGAGGAAGTAGCCAGCGACTTAGATTCGGGCATCATGGACATCTGGAGGGCTGTTAGGGATGAGCCTAATCCTTTTATGTCCAAGACAAAAAGGATGGAATGTAAAGAGTCGACCTTCAAAAGACTGCTCAAAAAGAAAGAGACGGATTACTTGGGACGGGCGGCAAACGAATTCGTGCTCCGGCAGATGAGCAAGAGTGGGCTGAAGAAGCACTTTATCCCCAAGGATAAAAACATTAAGTGCAAGGACTGCTGGTGTGACGTATTTGAAAAAATACCGGCCGTATCGACGAGGATAGAGAGCGTACATTTTTTAGATAAGGACGCCGTGGAAATACTAGATGCGTTCAGCCACAAGGATACTCTCGCCTATTGCGATCCACCTTCCGTCAAAGATTCCGGAATGGACTCGGATAAGCATGTGACGTTGGGCAATATTTTAAAGAATTTCAAGGGCAAAGTGGTTGTAAGCGGACACGTTACGGCTCTATATAAAAGAATATATTCGGACTGGACTAGGAAGGGAGTCCCCGGTCGCCCCAAGGAATGCATATGGACAAATTTTTGAAGTCCGAATGCTAAATAGCATTATGATCACCTTCAAAGAATTCTCGGAATCTAACGACGATTCAAAAGACGAACAGAAGGCGTTGGATGTGGTTAGAAAAGGCATGAACATGCAGAGGGGTGCGGACTTCTGGGACGACCTTTTGAGTTTGTGCAGCAATGCCGATGGAATGTCAAAACTTCTCGGCGTTCCGAGAGATAAAATCACGGGTCTGACTGGAAGGGTCGGCAAATTGAAAGAAATGGTGATAGATACAGACGAAACCAGTTCTAAGGACAAACTCATAAAAACGGGGAACAAAAAATGAAGAGCATCAGAGAGTGGAGGATTGAGAAAGACGGCGTGAGCCCGCAAAAGTTGTTAGAGTTTAACCTCATGACATCAATGAGAAATTTCGCCGGTGGTTCTACGCTGAAGCAAGATTCTCAAATTAGGTCCGGTTTGAGATCCAAGATACTCAGTCTTTGGAAAGACGCCCAAGCGTCTGGCATGACCCCTCTCAATTTTGTCCGACAAGTTTGGGCGGTGGCCGGGTCTGCCGTGACAGGAAAGATGGGCGGAAATTTGAACGTAGCAAACACCGCTAAAGGACTGAGTGCCCCAGACTCACAGCAAGCAGAGTGGAACCGATTGAGTGAGTTGGTGTTAAAGGAAATGGAGGGCGAATATAAGATTGATAAGGCCCAGTTCGCCAGGTTCGCTGGTGGGCAGAGCTTGGATATCGATTCGGAAATAAAAGCCGAACTACGTCCAAAGATTTTGATGCTAACGAAGAAAGCCGAAGAGGAAGGCAAGAGCAAGGCCGAACTTTTCCAGAAAATAGTAGCTGTTGTTGCGGCTATTGAAGCAGAAGTAACCAGCGGTACGGCTTCCGTTAATTCTTTGGCGACTAAGTTAAACGCACCTAACGAAGATATAGCTAAGATATAAAGAGGTCAAATGATTCCTTTTTCAAAGTGGATAGAGACCGTATCTGAGCCTCAAGACAAAGCAGGGGAGGGAAACCTTGATTTTGAGAAGGTTGTGGAGAAAAGACTGATGGGAATGATCGATGATATAGCAATGGATAAAAGCAAAAACAGACAAGATGTAATTAAAGTCGTGAAAGACTTGGTGAATAATGTCGGAAATCAGCCGCAACCTGATCAGCAAACCGGTCAGCAGCAAGGCCAAGGACAGCAGCCTCAAGTTCAACCGCAAGCCAACATGGCTCCGACTCAAGACGCCGGAGTCGTCTGAGGATAGAAGGGGCTTATATGGCCTTTCCTATAAATCCTATCGCTTCATCCACATCCAACTTAGAGAATGTGAGGTGAGGTCTGAAACTCACAGATTTCTGACCGCAAGGCAAGGCGAGCATATTTTTTTCTAGTCTCTTGAGAAATGCGTCCCTTTCTTCGGGTGTGGGAAGATCGAACGAAATCATCAAACCCTTGCCCCTTATGTTGCTGGCCTTGCCGTGGAATGACTTGAGTTTCTGGAGAAAATATTCTCCCACATGGTGAGCGTTGGACGCCAAATCTTCGTCTTCTATGATTTCCATTTGCATAGTAGACCTTACCATGTCAACTATATTTCCGCCCCATGTTGAGCAATCTGTGGAGAAAAATTTCTTGAATTCATTAATTCTATCTCCGGTGCAAAAGCCACCGACTTGAACCTTATCTCCGAAGCACATTATGTCCGGCTCTACGCCGAAGTGCTCGTACGCCCATGTCTTACCTGTCAAACCCAAGCCAGTTTGAACCTCGTCGAATATGAGTAAGGCCTCGTACTCGTCGGCAAGCCTTCTGAGTTCGGAGAGGAATTCGACTCTGAAGTGGTTGTCTCCGCCATAGCCTTGAATAGGTTCTATTATTATGGCCGCTACGTTTCTTTTTTCCAAGACTTTGACGGCCTCGTCTATGGCCATCGTTTCGGAGTTCTTGGCCTTGATATCGTCTACGACACCGAGTTCATGCCAGACTTTAGGATTGTGTATCTTCTTCCAGTTGAATTTTGGTAAACAACCACTTCGTCCGTGAAAGGCGTCCTTTAGATAAACCACTTGGAGGGAGTTGAGTGACTTTTCTTCAGAGATCCCCATCTTCTTGCCTTTCCAATCGAATGCGGCCTCGAGAGCGTTCTCTACCGCTATGGCTCCGCCACATACATAGAAGTGATGGTTGAAGTCGGGCGTAAACTCCGAAAACTTTTTTACGAATTCGGCGAACTGAGTGGTGTATGTGTAGTTCGCGACCTTGTTGACGGCGGCGTCGGCGAGTCTTTCCTTCTGTGCCGTCATTTTTGGATGGTTCCAACCGAGGGCTTGGCTGGCGAATTGAGAAAAGCAATCCAAGTATTGTTTGCCGGTCCTAGCGTCCACTAGCCATGATCCTTGGCTTTTCTCCAAGTCTACAACCACGGAGGACTTGTTTATTAGCAATCTAGATCCAAGAACTTTTAATACATCTTTGGGATTAATCATGTCCTCTCGTATTTGTGCCGGAAATTTTTCATCTCTATGGTCTCCACATAGTCGTAAAAGCACTTTTCGTGATTTTCGGAGATCTCCCTTAACTTATATACGGCCACCCTTTGATTTCCGTCCATCTGGTTATCGCCTAGGTATTCGATTAACTTCTCACCCAGCGTTTCTCTCTTCATCTCTTGTCCATTGACGATCCGCTTGATTATGGCGGGGGGTTCTTGGGTGTTTAGTTCTATGGCTATATCGAGGCAACCATCTGCCGGGCCACCGAAAAGCATCGCGTCCCATTCGTATCCGTAACCCTCATTTTTCATATCCATCCCTCCAATATTGCCTTCTTGATCTCTTTTGTTGTGACTTTTCTGCCTAGGCCCTCAGAGACTGCCTTGACAAACGCCTTTTCTATCTTCTGTTGTTCTTGAATGAAGTAATTTATGCCCTTGCTTTTCGCCTCAAGGAACCCCAGCACGTCTATCTTGAAGTCGAGTTTCTTGCCTTCCAAGAACACTGCCTTCTCTACGCCGTCCTTGGCCGGGTCCGAGCCGAGGGATCGCATTCTCACCTCGAACTTTCTCTTTGGATTGCCCCTTTCGTCCAAGGGCGGGACTTCTGTGTAAATAAAACCTTTGTCTTCCATACAATAATTAGAGCTTACAGCGTCACTTTTGGTGATTAACTCTTCTATATAGGGCATGGAAGGCTTGTGGCTAGAATCATCGATCGAGGATTTGTATCAGAGTTCGGTGGATTCGTTCCCCGAGACCACAAGGAGACAGTTCGCAACCGATTCGGTGAAAATAGAACATGTAGAGTGGGTTCCATTCATTGGAATGAAAACACTTTTCGTAAAGGGAACAGCAAGAAACGAAAGTAAAAAGTACGAGCCTTTGATGCTATTCAAAGGCGTTAAGTACAAGATTAAAGAGGGAAAAGGTGTTATTCCGCTGATGGCTTCGGACGGACGCAAGGTCTTTCTGGAGCGTATATCCAGCGAACGGGACGATGTGCTCGTGCGGTGCTCATGCAAGGACTTCTTCTATAGATTTAACTACTACAACAGTCTAGATCGTTCTTTATTCGGGAGGAAGAGGGGCAAATATGAGGGAAAAGGTCTTTGGGAGGCAAACCCAGAAAAGGCCCCAGGAATGTGTAAACACTTAATGAAAATGGCTAAAATGCTGCGTGAATCAAAATTATTAGTATGACCGGGGGAATATATACAATCATATGACACACATGATCAACCCCAAAATAACACAGGCGCAGAAGTTCCTGATAATAGGGACGATATTGGGCGGAAGTTCAATAATAAAGCCGCAGAAAGGCAAGAATTGCTATATGTCCATGAGAGATAAAGACTTGTCTTGGCTCAAGTTCAAGGCCGAGCAACTCAAGGACTTGACCTCCCAGTCGCCTTTAACTATAGAGAAAACTAACCGGTGGCATTCCGTCTGCTATCCGATATTTAATGAATACCACGAGATGTTCTACAAGGGGAAAAACAGAGTTCTTAAGATAGAGCACCTCAATTTGCTTCATGATTCAAGTATAGCCATATGGTTTGGAGACGCCGGCAAATGCAAGGGAGACCAAGTGGTGATAAACACCAACATATGGGGGAAAAAAGGGACGGAGATAATCGTAGAGTACTTCAAGAGCTTAGATTGGCAATCGGAAGGCTTTCTAGAGAGAAAAAACTGCCGAGTCCGACTGGATGTGGAGTCATCCAAGGAGTTCTTAAAACTGGTTAGTCCCTATCTGCCTAAGGACAGAAAATGTGGTCGAGATTAGGAAGTGGGGGCAAGCGATATTGGGGCCGCAAAGGTGCCGGAATATTTTTCACAGACGGCAGAAAGGTTTTACTTCTCAAGAGAAGTGAAAAAGGCGACTGCGCCGGAACTTGGGGAATCCCAGGGGGCAAAGTGGAGGAGGGAGAATCTCTTATAGATGCCGCAATCAGAGAAGCCAAGGAGGAATGTGGCACAATACGTGGTCAAAGATTTGAGGATTTACACGAAAAAGACGGCCTTCACGATTGGACTACCTTCTTTTTTAAAGTAGACAAGCCTTTTGATTGCGAATTGAGCGACGAGCATACCGACTATGATTGGGTCGATTTGGATGGGCTGAACGAATACAAACTACACCCAAAATTTAAAGAAAATATGGATCGGCACTTGATGGTTGTCAAGAACTTTTTAAAAAAGGGCAGTTTCAAGGAGTGGATTATTTTCAATCCCTGATTATTGTGACGCCGGCTAGCGGGTCTTCCGTAAGAAGCCTTTCCTTTTCATTTGTGTCTTGAGGTGTAGTCTCGTTGAGAGGCAAGTCGCCTTGTGCGACTTTATGCTCAACCTTACCGGCTGTCGTGACTTGATCTGGCTGATCGAGTATCAGTTTAGTTTCCATGTTTTCCTCCTTATTCTCTGTCTTCGGTTCAAGAATTGTCTTTACGAGCGAGGCTTCTTTAGGGATCATACTCAAGAAATAACTATCTCCTTCCCAAGTTTCCTTGGGGCCTACCCACCTTTTCCCGTCGCTGGACAGCTTAGGAAGTTCAAGGGAAGCAACATCGCTTCTGTTCCTGAACAAGTAGAGCCCGGAGCCCTTCTGGTAGTAGTCCAGCATTTCTTTCTTATTCTGGACCCTTTCTATCTTCGTCATTTTCTTACTTGATCTCTTCATGCTCGTGTCCCTCTGATTGTTTTTTCGGACACTATAATGGAGTATATAGGTAATTAAAATGCCAAAAATCAAGCCAAAAAAATGGACGGACGTTTATTCATCGGGAACAAACGGAGGCGACGAGGAATCGCGCTTCTTTAAAAGTCTCGCTAGGCATCCGAAATACGACTGGCGGAGTACGGCAGCGATAGCAAAGGAAAGCGGTCTCGGCCATAAGAGGGTTGAAGAAATAATAGCAAAGTATATGAAGATGAACATGGTGTTCCAGAATCCCAAGAACGAGGATCATTGGGGCTACTGGGAGCGTGTGCCCCATATGCTCCCAGAGCGTTATGTGTCCGTGTCGGATGCAGATAAGGCCAAACGAATGGGAAAAAACTAAACCGGCTTTCTGAATCTGGACAGCGGCGAGGGTCGAGAGGCGTCGAATCTGGTGTTGATAGCCGCAGGCTGATCTAAAGTGCCCGCGCTTCTACTGTCTGAAATAGCCTTGACTTTTTTGCATATTTGTTCAATCACTTTATTCATTTTATCCCGTATTCCGCCTTGGTAAGAGTGCCATTCTTGACCTAGCCTTTCAGGAAAGGGAATTATGCTTGTCATCTGTCTGGCAATTTTATCTGCTGTGTCCATTCCTTCGGCGCCCAGAGACATCAATCTTCCTACGCACGTGTGTTGTTTATCGGCGCCTTTTATTTCTCCAGTTGATGTGTAATATGTGATTATTTTTCTTATTCCATCAATAGAATTGGTTTTTCCATTTAATGGCGAACAATTTAGTCCAAATTTAATGCAAAATGCCAATAGTCCTATGCGGTATTTGGGATAGAGCGACAACTCATCAAGAACTTTTTTCAAATCGCCTATTAAGTTCGAAACGCTTTCTTCGCGGGAAGCAGCCGATGATGGGTTTGGAATTGACTCCGCTCCACCGCCGCCTCTGGTGCGACCATCGTCTGCAACTGGGTCGTAGCCTCCCTCTTCTCCGACTCCCGAATCAGAGTCTTTAGTTCTTATTAGTCCAATAAAACTATGGCTTTTTTGTTTGGCTCCCAAAAACTTATCCTTGTAGTTTAACAAGGTTGTTTTTATTTTATTGGGATCCAAAGATAGTTCTTGCGGGTAACGGGACGAAAGATACACTATATCTTGGATTATTTGAAATCTTCGCTTGTTGTCTGTGTTGGAGGGTTCTTGTATACTTTCTTCTTCTCCTTGACTTCTCTTTTTCAAGTAATCTGTATAGTAGCTTGTGCCATAGCCTGCGGGTGGGGTTTCTTTGGTGTCCTTGTTTATCAATGTTCTTTTTTCAGATCTTGATGTTATTTCATCATCCATCCTAAGACTTACAGTATGAGCCTTTGTTGAACTTTCTTGTGCCTTCTTTTTGATCTTTCCCAAAGTAAAGCCTAAAAACTTCATAATTCTATCGAGTGTTTCTTCGCTATCTTTTTCGATCTCTTGCCTTCCCATTTGACCCATTTTGCTTTTTGACACAATTGGTTCCCAACTTGAAGAGGTCAATGTTCTTTCGGAAACACTTCTATTTGTAATTGTGTCAAGTACAATTTCGGCAAATTTGGTAAATACATCTTCCGGTTCATTAAAGAGTTTGTCTCCTCTAACTTGTTCTTTTCCTCTAAAAAATTTGTGACTGCTTTCGGAGTCGAAGAATATCTTTCTGTATCGTCTGAGGAAAAGATCGTGCAGGGCGCTGAAGAATTTTTTTCTCTGTTCGGGTAGTTCTTTATTTATTTCTTCCGCATCGACGCCGATAGGAAGGTCGTTTCCTTTTTCTTTTGCGGCAGCATAAAGTGCTTCGCGAACTAATTCCTTATACTTATCTTCATTTCGACCAGCCTTTACTCTCGCGGATTGGGAGTCGAAGTAGCCCGTCTTCTCCAACATAGGAATGGCTTCGAGAAGGTCGAATTCTGCGCCCAAACTTTCAAAGTCATCGTCGGCGGATTCCTTTACTTCTTTTGCTTCTAGGTCGTCGTTGACTTTTTCTGTTTCTTTCGCTTCGTCTCTGAATTGAGGATTTTCTTCTAGATGAAGATCGCGCATTTCTTTGAGTTTCGCGATCATTTGCTGTCTTTCCAAAATGGCGTGCCATCTTATCCAAAGAATGGCATCTTTGAGTTCTTTTTTAAGTTGCCTTCTAGATTTGCCGGAAATGCCGCCTTCAATAGGCAAATCTTCTTTGTCATCTGTATCATCATATTCGCTTCCCGGCAGTAGCGATTCCAAAACGAGCCTTGCGGTGTCTCTAGCGGCTCGTTCAAAAATAGACATTTTCACCAATTCATCATAAATATCGGTTTTGATGCCATCTATTTGAAGCCATTCTTTAAAACAGAACATTTGAAACCCCCGTAAGTCTTATGAACTATATAGATTTCGTCAAAAAAATCTCATATGAACGACTATATAATCGAGTCCCAGTTTACAGAGAGGAAAACATGAAGTCATTTTTCAATTGGTTGAAAGAGGAAAACCTCGAACTTCCCACTTTCGACGCGCCCTCGGCGGAGAAGACCGTGGAAGCCGGCACGAAGGAAAAGTCTGTTGAGGAAAAGACCAAAAGGACTGGGTTAAGCGCGAACTATCCCGCCGCCTACGTCTCGGGTCAGTATCCCCACAAGTACTTCAATCCTTCCAAGGCAACTGCTGATCTGGATATCCAGAACATAGAGAATAAAGACACCCATTGATTAACGGAGGTCAGCATGGGATGTGGTTGCGGAGGAGGAAGAAGAAACGTAAATTCGGCAGCCAGGAATTCGTTGCAGCCGGGTCGCCTTTCTAGCGGGGTCAATCCAAGGCAAGTTCAAGTACAATCCAACCAGCGCCAAGCTTTGATACAAAGCGCTAGGGAAATGTCGCAGACAAATGGCCAAGTTCAAGCCTTGGGTTCTGTTAGTCCGGCCCAAAGTTTTAACATAGGCGAGCAAGAGGCCGAGAGAAAGAGAAGAATTCAAGTTTCTCTTAGATCTAGAAACACACGAAACGGCTAATTGCACTCAAGGTTCATCATCTTTAATCCCCGAGGCATATCCACCTTGGGGATTTTTTTATTTATAGATACCATATCGGTACTCATTTCGGCAGAAAATCCCTCCTCGTACCAAATTAAAGTCATTCTTTTGGGCAAAAAAAATCCTTCTATTTCATGGAACTCGTGTGCTTTTGCACTGAGCACCGGCAAACCCTCTTTGAAGAAATGCTGCTCAAGTATCTTCTCTCCGTCTGTGACGACCTCTCTTGAATAAACGCCCGACTCTTGAAGAGCCGCCACGAGACCTTGTTCCGTGACTCGGTATGATTCGGGCTTTATCTCATCCACCCACGCTAGTCCTTGGACAACGAACGGATGCAAGGGCGGCTTGACTCTAGTTATCCCTATTTTATCTCTTAGGCAAAAATAAAGTGAGTCTTTGTCGAAACTTTCAATCCAGAACCAATAATTTTTGCCGTCGCTTGCCACCTCTGACCTTTTCTTGCCTAGCAAGTATGTTTCGGCAATAAACTCGTCGGGTTTTTCGTATGAGAGTTTGGAGCGGGAAAGCGAAAAGCCGGTTATTTCGCCATAAATTACGCTCTTTATAGATGAATTCTTTGCGTTGATTTGGCTTATGGAATCAGCGGATGGAGTTAATTTATTGTCTTCTATTTTTCTTGGGGAGCAAGACAACAAAAAAGCCATGACGATTGCGGTCATGAATTTAGGACGGACATTCATAAAAAATTGCCTCCCGGCATCATATATACGAACGTCTAACTTTTAATGGAGTCGCCATGCTTTCCTACAAAGAATACAAGTTGCTAAACGAGTCGCTCTACGGAGCGTTCAACCTCGGCCTTAAGAATCCTAACACTGTGGGAGGCATTGTCAGCGCCTCGTCTATTAACGGAACCGAGGCTGCCCTTGAAGCAGAAGCCGAGGAGGCCATTGAAGAGGCCAAGAAGATGAAGAAGAAGATGGACGGCGAAGATGAGGAGGAAGCAGAAGAGGAAGAGACCAAGAAGCCTTCGGATGAAGATTGCGAAGACGAAGACAAAGATGAGGATGAGGACGAGGATGAGGACGAGGATGAGGATGAAGATGAAGATGATGATGAAGATGAAGAGGAGGAGGAAGAAGAGAAGCCAAAATTTATGAAGAAGAAAGCAAAGAAGGAGTGGTCAGAAGTTTTGGCTGACTTGGAGACTGTGCTAGAGGGAATTGATGACGAGGAATCCATCTATGAGATCAAAAAAGGAATGGAGATTCTCAAAGAGGGCTTGAAGAAGGGACTCAAGGGCCACAAAGAAGGCTGCAAATGCAACTTCTGCAAGAACATGAAGTCCAAGAAAAAGGAAGGAGGCAAAGAGGAAGATGAAGGCCTCACAGACAAGCAGAAAGATCTTCCCGATTTCTTGAAGAAAAAGATTGCCGAGAAGAACAAAGGCAAAGACAAAGATGAAAAGAAGTGCGGAAAGTACTGTGGCAAATACATGAAGAAGGAAGATGCGGATTGGTGGAGCAGCGTCAACAGCATGCTCGGAGAAAACCCAGACCAGAAAAACTGGGACGGTGTATGGAGCCAAGTCGGAGAAGTTCAGCAAGCAATCAGAGAAGGTGCTGAGTCTCCCAAAAAAAAAGTAATAAGTGAATCTTGGCCTAATGACGGAGGTCATTACGACATGGACCGCAATCACGGATTGCATGACGAGGGCGACCATGAAGCAAAAGAGACAAATGGTTCTGTTGATAAAGAATGGGTGAAAGAGGCTCTAGAAATTATAGCAAAAACTTTTAGTTATGTCCTCGTATCTCCAGAAACTAGAGCGGGCCAAATGAACGACACCATCAGATACTATTTGGATGAACTTAAAAGAAAATAAGTTTACTATTACAATGATCAAAGAACAAGTACTTATTATCAAAGTAAAATACGACGACGATCAAGATCACACTCCACATACTTGGGACTGGTCTCAACTTGTTGGGGATGAGCATGAAATTGAAGTCATGAACCACGGAAGGTCAGAAGAAGTAAAAAACTGATCTTGGAAATATTACCTCTAAAAGACCCCTTGTAAATCAATATATAAGTGTAGGACATTAACAAGGAGGTTGAATGTTCAAAGAAAAAGATAATCCCGTTGGAGTCGTCCAAAGAATAGACGAGATAGAGAATAAGATTCTCAAATATCAGAAAATATGGGATCAAAACAAGGATAAAAAAGGCTTTATTTTCAAGAAGCCCAATCTTCACAAGGTCACAAACTTTCTTCTGATGGTTTTGGACGACTTTGTTGTCACGGTCAGCACAGTCATAATTTCTGGTCCGGACAAGAAGGCCACCGTTCTTAACGCGGTCGATAGGCTTTATGAGTACACAGTCAAGGAAGCGATGCCCATATGGATGAGGCCTTTCGCCGCTCCAATAAAGAATTACATAGTCTACGTGCTTGTTTCTAGCGCAATAGACTGGATGGTTGTTAAGTATCAGAGCGGATCGTGGAAGCCTTCTCTTGAAGTAGAATTTTTGAGCGTAAGGAGGTATTCATGAATAAAGACACTTTAAGTCTTTTCCCTTTCGAGAGGGAAGAGGTATTCTCCATACAAGATGCCAAGCAAAAAGCGGGTTGGAGCGTAACGGCCTTTGACCTTCCTGAAGCGTGGACAAAGTCTAGAGGAGAAGGGGTGAAGATAGCCGTGATAGACACCGGAGCGGATCTAGACCATCCGGATCTAAAGAAGAACTTATTGCCCGGCTTTAACGTCTTGGATCCATCAGAAATGCCTTGGGATGACAACCAGCACGGAACCCATGTTGCGGGCATAATTGTAGCCGAGAATAATGAAATCGGCATGGTAGGAGTTGCCCCAGACGCTAAAGTAATGCCCGTAAAGGTTCTTGATCGTAGCGGCAACGGAAGCATCAGCAGCGTCGCCACTGGCATAAGATGGGCTGCGGATAATGGAGCAGACTTGGTTTGCATGTCGCTCGGATCGCCAAACCACACACAAGAAGTGAGAGAGGCGATACAATATGCAGCAACAAAGAACGTTGTGTGCTTCGTGGCGGCAGGAAACTCGGGTCTTACCGAAAGTATTTTCTATCCTGCGAATTATCCCGAGACCATAGCGATAGGATCCATCGACGAAAACTTTAACAGATCAAGTTTCAGCAATACGGGCGACAATTTGGACTTCATGTGTCCGGGAGGCAAGATATTTTCAACGGTTCCGGATAACTGGTATGCGGTGCTCAGTGGAACGAGCATGGCCGCTCCTTTTGCAACCGGCGTAGCGGCATTAGTGTTGTCTTACTCAAGAAGCATGAATGTGAAATTGAATTTGAATAACGCCGAAGACTATAGGGTGGCCTTTAAGGAGCACACTATTCCAGTCACATCGGATACTTTCAAGAACAACAAGTTCTACCAAGGCTTTGGCATATTGGAGCCGAAAAGAATTCTAGAGGCTCTTGGGTAGTTTGCTTTCGCGGTAGTCAAAAATGATTTTGGCGAGTTCTTTTCTAATGGAAGGGGCTCGCCTTTCATTTTCGGTCTCTACGAACTCGTCGAGGCGAACACGCTCTTTGTATTTTGCAAGAGTTTCCTCAAATTCTTTTATTTTGGTTTTAAGTTTTGGAACCTCTTCGTACCTCTCGCCCGATACCGCCATACGGACTTCGTGATCCAACTCTACTAAAAACGACGCAAGATCCTCGTTTTCTGCCGTGCGCATTTTGTACTGATCGGGCACTATGCCGACATGGCTGAGGTTCGCAGACCCTTGGGCGGATGCAACAACATGTTGAATCGTCTTTTCGAAATGCGTGTAGCAGTTAGGACATCCGACTTGGGTAGATTTTAAAAGATCGCTCAGACTCATCCCACACATTTCACAATCATTGGCTTCTTGAGGAATTTCTATTACCTTTTTCATATTTGCATGAAGGCAATCTTCGCATACTTCGAAGACTTGCGTCTTGCCTCCTATCTTTTCGGTTATGTGGAATCCCTTGTATTTAGAGCAAGGCTTGCCATTTATGGGGCATGTCATGATTTCACGAGGCGGTAGGTGTCGGAACGGGAGATTTAATACATTTACAAAGATCGCAGTCCATGGAGTAAGTGTATCCAGGTTCGTTGGCTAGACCGCAGTCGGCAGATGCCAACGTTCCTCCGCATTCGATGAATGCACAAGAGACGGTCTGTGTCGGAACGGGAGATTTAACGCACTCACACGAATTGCAGTCCATAGAATAAGAATAGCCGGTCTCATTAAGCATCCCGCAGTCTGCGTACGCCAACGTTCCTCCGCATTCGATAAAGAGACAAGAGGCGGTAGGTGTTGGAGTTGGTGTCGGCCCAGTCTTGCTCGGTGTTGGTGTGGGTCCAGTACCACTAGGCGTTGGTGTACGTGTGGGTGTTGGTGTAGAACCTGTTCCGGAGGGTGTCAGAGTTGGAACAAGGGATTTCACGCATCTGCACAGGTTGCAATCCATGGAATATGAATAGCCAGCCTCTTGAATCAAGCCGCAATCGGCATATGACGCGACTCCTCCGCATTCAATGAACAAACAAGAGGCGCTCGGTGTTGGCGTGGGTCCAGTCCCGCTCGGTGTTGGCGTGGGTCCAGTCCCGCTCGGTGTTGGCGTGGGTCCAGTCCCGCTCTGTGTTAGAGTAGGCGCCGGAAGCCCCGATATCCAAGGAGTCACCATCGGTGTGGAAGTCGGTCTTGGGGTCTGACCTCCCGAGCCAAAAGGCTTTCCTAATATTTTGAAGACAAAATAGTCATTTTCTTTAAAGTCTGTGTTTGCTACTGTGGTTCTTTTTATCCACACAGGAACAAAATCGCCGGGGCGAAGATTTCCGAGAGATATCCTCTGGTTGGTAGTGTAAAAATTCACTTTAGAAGGAGGAACGGTTTCCGCAGCCAACAAAGGTCCGTTTGAATTTATTGGTTGACCTTCGGCCACTTTGGAGATAGAAACTGAGACTGCACCGACTAGGTTGTTTTCGCTCACAACCATCTTCTGGTGGTTTCTTTTGTCTTGAAATCCTTTGAACTCAACAATGAAGTTCTGCGAAATGCCGGAAAACGATGTTGATATTCCTACGCCATTTAAGCCGACTCCTTGCATCGCCAAAAGAAGATTATCCAGAAAGTTTTGGGGCGAACCACCCCATTCGGCGGCAAATTCTGTCTGTTCATATTTAAGAACTAGGTTTCCGCCAGTGACGGGACCTCTTACCTCTATATTTTGAACATCCGTCACTATCGCAGCCCCAACCTCAGCAGTTGATCCTGTAGAGGCTTGGGAGTCTATAAAGCATTCGACATCGTATAGGTAACTGTTGGAACTATTGTTTTTTACGTAGAAGCAACGGAAATCAGTCTTGCCGGAGGTCGCTTCGTCCGAGGTCACGTCCGAGAACAAGTTGTTCAAAGTGCCTAGCACAGGAAATGTTGATGGAGGTCCACCGATTGATCGACTCGGATTGGAGTTGCTCGTGCCACCAGAAAGAAGAAAGATGATTTGTGATGCTGCGATAGTCATTCAGATTATGTAGTCAAAGGCTTGACGTTTTGGCCTCGGTAAACCAAAATGCCACATGGAGGACAAACATGAAATTCACATTCGGAAGCGACCCAGAGTTTATCCTAATGGACCAAAAAGGCAAGTTCAAAAGCGCTATAGGGGTCGTGGAAGGAACAAAGAAAAAGAGGCTTCGAATTGGAAATAACCAATTCTTTTACGATAATGTCTTGGCGGAGTGCACCGTTGCGCCCGCTGAAAGCAAAGATGCTGCAATAGAGAACATGGGGAAAGTTTTAAAAACATACGCAAGTGTCGTGCGTCCGCTTCGTTTGACGAATATCTCGGCGGCAAATTTTGAAAAAAGAGAACTTCTGCATGAGGACGCAAGGAAAGCGGGGTGCGAGGCAGAATTCTGTGCGTACCGGATGAAAAACGTCTCGGCTGCGGGTGTAAACAAGTTTTTTGAAAAAAGTGGATTTAGAACGGCGGGCGGTCACGTTCACTTGGGAACCGGTTTGGGACATTCCCACGAGAACTGCATAATGCTGGTCAGAATGTTGGATCTTTTTTTAGGGACTTCAAGCCTTTTGATTGACAGACGACCTAGCAGCATCGAAAGAAGGAAGATCTACGGACGGGCAGGGAGATATCGCCAGCCAAAACACGGAGCCGAATATAGAACGCTGGGCAATTTCTGGGTTTCCAGTCCGAGGCTCGTCGCTCTCGTCTACGACATATGCCAAAGGGTCGTTCATCTAACAGAAGATAGGGTACATGAAGAATTCTGGGCGGTAGACCGAGAGCGGCTCGATTCAGACGATTTTTGGAATTCGGGCGGGGATCCGGCAGACTGCCATAGATGCAAAGCCTATGATGCAAACGTACTGAGAAAAATGTTTCAAATGGATAGAGAAAAAGCCATAAAAAGAGGATCTTCCATCATAGAATTCGCGTTCAAGTTTCTTCCTGATAAAATAAAAAACAAGATCTGCGAACTGGGGTCCAAAAGATTTGACATGTACAAAGAATGGGGAATCTAACTACTTAGGGCCCCTCTTCAACGGCACGCGCTTAAGTTTTTCACGGTGTTGATCCGGTCGCTTTCTGAGACCATGCATCATATTAACAAGATCCTTTGTCATATCAGAAGGCGTGTCATTCTTGCACTTCTCTGACCTCTGGATGGAGACGGTTTTTCTATCTTTGTTGTAGAAGCCGTTACTCATTACAAAGCATCCTGAGCCGTCTTGCAAACGGTAGCTAATCAAACCTACCCACTCGCCATCGTCCCAGTTCCTAGACGATACGATTATCCTCATCGGCTTCTCGTCGAATATCTGTCTAACGTGATAGCCTTGCTTCTTTAAGGCGGCACTGACGTACCCCAAGGCTATCTTGGCGAAACCCTCCAATACCTCGTCCGTCTTGGTTCTGTAGTTGACCTCAACGCTATATCGGGTCGATTCGTCTATTCTCTTTTCCATCCATTCTCGGAACTTCATGTAGGTATATATGGAAAACCGGACTAGATTGACAAGGAGGGAATTGATAAATTATTGGATCAAGGAGTAGGTTTTTATGAAAAAACTCAGAGTTTTGATAGCATGTGAGTATTCGGGGACGGTGCGAGACGCATTTTCAGCCCTCGGACATTACGCAATATCTTGCGACCTCCTTCCCACCGACTCGCCGGGAAACCATCACCAAGGGGATATATTTGAGGTCATGGACGACAGTTTTGACCTTATGGTTGCACATCCGCCGTGCACTCACCTCGCGGTGAGCGGGGCCAGGCACTTTCACAAGAAACAGAAGGAGCAAGCGGAGGCATTAGACTTCGTAAGAAAACTTATGGCGGCAAACATAAGACACATAGCAATAGAAAACCCGGTAAGTATAATTAGTAGTAAAATAAGAAAACCAGACCAAATAATACAGCCATGGATGTTTGGAGACCCGTTTCAGAAGACGACGTGCTTGTGGCTAAAGGGGCTTCCCAACCTTACCCCCACGAAGATCGTGGATAAGGGAGCATTTCATGAATGGGTCGACAAGAAGACGGGCAAGAAGAAGCGGCAAGCAGTCTGGGATATGGAAGCGTTCAAGAAGGGAGTTGACCGCGGGAAGGTGAGAAGCAAGACATTCCAAGGAATAGCCGACGCGATGGCTCAACAGTGGTCGGCACATGCGGCAGCCGTAAAAGCCGGGTAGCCGTGATCAAGGATTCTTCTTTTTCTTGCCAAATATTTTCTCCCAGTTCTTGGCCCAAGTTTCTTCGCTTACAGTTTTCTTTCTAGGGTTGTCGCCCTTGCCATTCTGACTCATGTTTGCTCTCCTTTAAAAGAAGGCACTTTGATTTTAGTGAAATGAAATTCCTCGGACTGTCCCGACAATTTTGTTCCTTGAAAATAGTTCTTCTGCCACTCTTCTTTTTTTCTGTCCGGCTTTGAATTAAATTCTGAACGATACTTGCAGAATTCTTCGTACTCTTTTTTGAGTTCTGGGGCGTTGTCTATGCTCTTTATTTCGGCCTCGACGTGATCAAACATGTCCAGCTTGATGGGCATAAGTTGAGATATAACATCTCCAATATTGACCTTTATCTTAGAAGGCGTCGTAAATTTCCAATTGAGAGTGAATGGGAAAGAAAGCCAGTGGGTTTCCACAATACCCGAAAGGCATGTGATGTTTTTAATGGGTTCGTTCTGTGATCCGATTACAAATACACCATAAGGATATTCCGTTCTAAAAAGAAAACCGGTATGCCATGTAATTGTGCCTTCACCGAAATGCGAATTTGGAAAGCAAGTTCCAGATTCTTTTGTTATTATTACGTCCTTTGGATATTGGCCTCCGTTCCACTCAGCAGTAAACTCACTTTTTGATATTAAATCCCATCCGTAACTATTAGCAACCAACATAGGCAAACACCTATACGGGTGTCTGTTTATGGATTCATCCATCCACTTTCTGGTGGTCTTGGAGGGCTTCATTTCCAAAGTATCTTTTGTGACTTGGTACGCTGTTATTTTCATATCAAGGTGACGGTGGTGCCGGAGGATTGACCGGTGGTGCCGGAGGATTGACCGGTGGTGCCGGAGGATTGACCGGTGGTGCCGGAGGATTGACCGGTGGTG
>Ga0114963_10000298_pt1 | contig 32653 bp, 26 predicted proteins | sample C_131016_EF_Meta_FD_87019 | JGI IMG/M metagenome (GOLD analysis project Ga0114963, IMG submission 87019) | Freshwater microbial communities from Lake Croche, Canada to study carbon cycling - C_131016_EF_MetaG | ecosystem: Environmental > Aquatic > Freshwater > Lake | place: Lake Croche, Canada... | reverse complement strand
CGCAATCAGCACTTCGAGGAACTGAGCAGCCACACGGCGAGCGGCTTCGGCATCGACTTCCACGTTGAAGGCGATGATGCCGCCGAAGGCCGAAGTGGGGTCGGTCTTGAAGGCCTGCGAATAGGCCTCGGCGGCACTGGCCGCGAGCGCGACGCCGCAAGGGTTGGCGTGCTTGACGATGACGCACGCCGCCGCCGCATCTTCAGGCCCGAACGACTTGACGCATTCCCAGGCGGCGTCGGCGTCGGCGATGTTGTTGTACGACAGCTCCTTGCCCTGCAGTTGAACCGCGGTGACCAGCGAGCCGGGGGCAGGGTTGAGGTCGCGGTAGAACGCGGCGCTTTGGTGCGGGTTCTCGCCGTAGCGCAGGTCTTGCAGCTTGACGAATCGACCGTTGCTTTGCGCCGGATATTCGCTGCGCGTGGGCTCGCCCTCGACGCACAGCGTGAGCGACGACAGGTGATCGCTGATCGCCGCGTCGTAGTTCGAGATGCGGTTGAAAGCCGCCACCGCCAGCGCAAACCGGGTGCAGCGCTGCACGGCTCCGTGCGCTTGCAACTCCGCCAGCACGCCAGCGTATTGCGAGGCATCGGTCAGCACCGCCACATGCTCCCAGTTCTTGGCCGCCGAGCGCACCATGGCCGGCCCGCCGATGTCGATGTTCTCGATCGCGTCTTCGAAAGTGCAACCGGGCTTGGCCACCGTGGCCTCAAACGGGTAAAGGTTGACCACCAGCAAATCGATGGTGTCGATGCGGTGTTCGACGAGCGCCGCGCGGTGCTCGGGCAGATCGCGACGCGCGAGCAGGCCGCCGTGGATCTTCGGGTGCAGCGTCTTCACGCGGCCGTCGAGCATCTCGGGGAATCCGGTGTGGTCGGCCACCTCGGTGACCGGCAAGCCGCTGTCGGCCAGCAGCTTGGCGGTGCCCCCGGTGGACAGCAACTGGATGCCCTGGGCCACCAGACCTCGGGCGAGTTCAACGATGCCAGTCTTGTCAGATACGGAAAGAAGCGCGTGCATGGGGGATCCCGTTGAAAGGTCTCTTGGGCTGAGGATGAATGAGCCGCAGCGGCTGGCGCCAGCCGGCGGTGCTGGCTACAGAAGTTTGTGTTCGACGAGCTTGCGGCGCAGCGTGTTGCGATTGATGCCCAGCCATTCGGCGGCCCGGCTCTGGTTGTCGCTGGCGCGCTTCATGACGACATCAAGCAGCGGCCGCTCGACCACCTTCATCATCATGTCGTACATCGCCGCAGGCTCGACGCCATCGAGATCCTTGAAATACGCATCCAGGCCTTCGCGGATGCAGTCTTCTATCTGTCGCTTGTTGCTCATGCTGTCAGTCGAATCGAAGCGTGATTGGCGGCGTCCAGAAGCTTGCCGCGAGGGGTTGATCGAGGTGCCGTGTCGCTTGGATCGGCCGCGGCATCGGATGCATCGTGCGGCTCGAGCGCCGGCCACAGAGGCTGGCTGTCGGCCAGGCCGTCGAGAAAGTCGCCGACCGCTCGCATCTGGTCGTTGCAAGATTCAAGCCGGTTCATGACGTTGCGAAACGCCTCACCGCCTGGCAGTGGCTTGACCGCCCAGCCGATGTGCTTGCGCGCGGTGCGCATGCCGGCCAGCTCGCCATACAGGCTGTAGTGGTCGAGCAGATGCTCGAGCAGCCATTGCTTGACCTGCGCTACCGAGGCAGCCGGCAGATGATCTCCGGTGGCCATAAAGTGCGCGATCTCGCGGAAGATCCAGGGCCGACCCTGCGCCGCGCGGCCGATCATCAGCGCGTCGGCGCCGGTGTAGCGCAGCACCTCGCGCGCCTTCTCGCAGCTGTCGATGTCGCCATTGGCCACCACCGGAATGCGCAAGACCGACTTCACTGCCGCGATGGTGTCGTATTCGGCATGGCCGGTGTAGGCCTGCTCGCGGGTGCGGCCGTGCACCGTGAGCATCGCAATGCCGGCGCTTTCCGCAGCGCGCGCGAGCTGCAATGCATTGCGCTCGGCGTGGCACCAGCCGGTGCGCATCTTCAGGGTGACCGGCACGCGGTGCGGCTCGCAGGCGGCCACCACCGCGCTGATGATGGCCAGCGCCAGCGGCTCGTTTTGCATCAGCGCCGAGCCGGCCCACACGTTGCACACCTTCTTGGCCGGGCAGCCCATGTTGATGTCGATGATCTGTGCGCCGCGGTCGATGTTGTAGGCGGCCGCCTCAGCCATCATCAGCGGGTCGGTGCCGGCGATCTGCACCGCGATGGGCTCGACCTCGCCGTCGTGGTTGGCCCGGCGACTGGTCTTCAAGCTGGTCCACAACTCACGGCGCGAGGTGACCATCTCACTGACCGCGTAGCCCGCCCCCAGGCGCTTGCACCACTGCCGGAAAGGCCGGTCGGTGACCCCTGCCATCGGCGCGACAAACAGGTTGTTTGTCAGCGGAATGTGGCCGATGTTCATGGGTGGAGAGGCCGGGTTTGCTTAAAAAGGAGGCAGAGTATAGCGTCGGGTTTCGCTCCCGCAGGGGGTCTGAAGGCATCCCGATAATCCCTGAGATGGAAGCTTGGATGCAGTCGTTGCTGGCGTGGTTGATGGTCACTTTGGCCCTGCCTGAAGTCGGTCTGAGCACCTTGTTCGTGGTGTCTTTCATCTCGGCCACGCTGCTGCCGCTGGGCTCTGAGCCGGCGGTATTCGGCCTGGTCAAGCTGAACCCGGATCTCTTCTGGCCGGCCGTGCTGGTGGCCACCACGGGCAACACGCTGGGCGGCATGGTGAGCTGGTGGATGGGATGGGGCGCGGGCAATGCCATGCGCCGTGTGCAGGCCAAGCGCGAGGCGTCGACTGCGGGGGCCGCGGATGCACCAGTCGACACCACCCGTTCGCGCCACAAGGCCGCACGCTGGCTGGAGCGTTATGGGGCAAAGGCCTGTCTGCTGTCTTGGCTGCCCGTCGTGGGCGACCCGCTGTGCTCGGTGGCGGGATTGCTGAAGCTGCCCTTCTGGCCCTGCATGGCCTACATGGCGATCGGCAAGTTCGCCCGCTACCTGACGATGACCGCCGCGCTGCTGTGGTTCTTCCCGGGACTCGCCTCACCCTGAGCCACCAGCCCTCGCCGGCCGGCCGAAGCGCAGGCATGGACGACAATTCTTCGCCTATGTACGCACTCTATGAAGAAGCAGGAAAGTTCCACGCCGGACGAGTGATGTCCGAAGCTGACAGTTCGATGCAGGTCGAACTCGATTCCGGCAAGCGCGTGAAGGTCAAGTCGGCCAACGTGATGCTCAAGTTCGACAAACCGCTGCCGGTTGAGCTGGTGGCTCAGGCGCAGGCCAGGGCCAATGAAATCGATCTCGATCTGGCCTGGGAATTCGCACCTGACGCCGAATTCGGCTTCGCCGATCTGGCGCGCGACTACTTCGACGCCAAGGCCGGCGTCGTCGAGCAGACCGCCGCGCTGTTTCGTCTTTTTGAGGCTCCGCACTACTTTCGTCGGCTGGGCAAGGGCCACTTCAAGAAGGCGCCCGAAGAGACCGTGAAAGCCGCGCTGCTGGGCATCGAGCGCAAGAAGCAGCAGGCCGAGCAGATCGAGATCTGGGCGGTCGAGCTGGCGGCTGGCGTGTGCCCGGCCCCGGTGCGCGAGCAGCTCTACAAGATCCTCTTCAAGCCCGACAAGAACGGCCCTGAATACAAGGCCGTGGTCGAAGCCGCGCGACGTTCGCAAAAAGCGCCGCTCGACTTGCTGACCAGTGCTGGCGCCATCGATTCGCCGTACCAGTTTCACTGGAAGCGTTTCCTGTTTGAGCACTTTCCCAAGGGCACAGGCTTTCCGACGCTCGAAGCGCCCGCCATCAAAGAGTCGCTGGATCTGGCCCCCGTGCGGGCGTTTTCGATCGATGACTCACAGACCACCGAGATCGACGATGCGTTGTCGGTGCAAGGGCTGGGCAGCGGCACCGTGGTGTTCGGCGTGCACATCGCCGCACCGGCGCTGGCCATCTCGCCCGACAGCGCGGTCGACAAGCTGGCGCGCGATCGCTTTTCCACGGTCTACATGCCAGGCCACAAGCTGACCATGCTGCCCGACGATGTGGTGCAGGTCTACACGCTGATGGCCGGGCGCGAGTGCCCGGCCGTGTCGCTGTACGTGACGATGGACGAAGCCACGCTGGAAGTCACCGCCAGCGAAACCCGGCTCGACCGGGTGCCCATCGCCGCCAACTTGCGACACGACCAGCTCGACGGCGTGATCACCGAAGCCACGCTGACCGGCGAGCAAAGCGCCGACTACGACTTTGCCCCCGAGCTGGCCTTCGCCTACCGGCTCGCGCGCCACCTGAAGGCCGGTCGCGAAGTGTTGCGCGGCAAGCCCGAAAACTTCAATCGCCCCGACTACAACTTTCGGCTCGAAGCCGCCGAAGGCGCCGAGCCTGCCGATTCGCCGCGCGGCGACGAGCGTGTGCTCATCAGCACGCGCGCTCGTGGCTCATCGCTCGATCTGATCGTGGCCGAGGCCATGATCCTGGCCAACAGCACCTGGGGCGGCTGGATCGCAACCCACGGCGTGCCGGGCATCTACCGCAGCCAGGCCAGCATGGCGCCGGGTGTCAAGGTGCGCATGGGCACCCGGCCGGCACCGCACGCGGGCATGGGCGTCGCGCAATACACCTGGGCCACCTCGCCGCTGCGGCGCTACGTCGATCTGGTCAACCAGTGGCAAATCATTGCCTGCGTGCGGCACGGGCGCACCGCCGCGCTGGCCGCACCGTTCAAGCCCAAAGACACCGCGATGTTCGCGATCATCTCGGGCTTCGAGGCCGCCTACAGCGCCTACAACGCGTTTCAGTCGGCGATCGAGCGCTACTGGACGCTCAAGCATCTGGCGCAAGTAGGCATCGCTGAACTGGACGCCGCTGTGATGAAGGACGGCCTGGTGCGCGCCGACACGCTGCCGCTGGTGTTTCGCGCGATCGGCGCCGAGGCCTTGCCACGCGGTGCGCGGGTTCGCGTGCGACTCACCGGCACCGACTTGCTCACGCTCGACCTGCATGCCAGCGTGCTGGCGCGCATCGACGACGCCACGACCGAAGCCGATGACGCGGTGGAGCTCGAGGAAAACGCCGACGAGGGCGCCGACAGCGCGGGCCCGCTGACGCTGGCCATCGACTTGCAGGACGCCTCGGCCGAAGGCGTTTCAGATGCCGCAGTGCCTGCTGCCTGAGCGCACGGCCAGGCCATCCCGCACGAGCTGAAAGCATGTTCGGCAAGTTGTCGACGCTGTGGGTGGCGCTGATCTTCTCGGTGGCAGTGCACGCGGTGCTGCTGACCATCCGTTTCGTCGACCCCGAGCGTTTCAACCGCATCTTCGAAGACACGCCGCTCGAAGTCATTCTGGTCAACTCCCGATCGAGCAGTCCGCCGGACCGCGCGCAAGCGATCGCTCAGGTGGCGCTGGCCGGCGGTGGCGAGGCCGAAGCCGGCCGCGCCACGTCACCGCTGCTGCCCTCTTCGCGCAACGAGGTCGGCGATGCCGAGGAAACTTCGCGCCGGCAAATCGAGCAGCTGCAGCAAACGCAGCAGCAGTTGCTGACCCAGGTGCGCCGCGAATTGGCCCTCATGCCATTGCCCGTCACCAGCCAGAACGATCCCTCGCCGGAGCAGCGCGCGCGCGAGGAGCACCGGCGCCAGCTGATCCAGTTGCTCGCCGAGATAGAAAAGCGGGTCAATGAGGAAAACGCCCGCCCGAAGAAGCGCTACATCAGTCCGGCCACGCGCGAGGCGGTCTATGCGCAGTACTACGACCAGTTGCGACGACGCATCGAGGAGCGCGGCACCACGCACTTCCCCGAGCAGGGCGGCCAAAAACTGTATGGCGAACTGACGATGAACGTGACGGTGGATGCCGCAGGCCGGGTGATCGATACCGATGTGGTGCGGCCGTCGAGTTCGAGGGCGCTGGACCTGCAGGCGATCGCCATCGTTCGTGCCGCCGCACCCTTCGGGCCGTTCACCGCCAAGATGAGGGCGCAAGCCGATCAACTGGTGATCACCTCGCGCTTTCGATTCACCCGAGAAGACGGTCTCGAAACCACGATGCAGGGCCCGTCCCGCTGAAAGATTCACCGATGAACGACACTGACCATTACGCCGTGGCTGGCCACCCGGTGGCGCACAGCCAATCGCCGTTCATCCATGCGATGTTCGCAGCGCAAACCGGGCAGTCTGTGCGTTACGGGCGGCTGCTGTGTCCGCTGGACGAGGGCGGCTTTGCGTCGAGCGTGCGCGACTTCGCCGCATCGCGCGCAGGCAGCGTTGGCGAATTCGAGCCCTGTGCGGTCTCGGCCACTGCAGCCGGCGTGGCCCGCGGTTGCAACGTCACCGTGCCCTTCAAGTTCGAGGCGTTTGCGCTCGGCCAGCGGCACAGCGAACGTGCCTTGCTGGCACAAGCGGCCAACTTGCTGCGCTTTGATGCCGACGGCTGGCTGGCCGACAACACTGACGGCGCCGGGCTGGTTCGCGACATCGAACACAACGCCGGCGTGGCGATGAAAGGCCTGCGGGTGCTGCTGGTCGGCGCCGGTGGCGCTGCCTCCGGCGCGCTCGGCTCGTTGATCTCGGCACGCCCGGCCGAACTGGTGCTGTGCAATCGCACCGTCGACAAGGCCGAAGCCCTGGCCGCACGGCACGCCGCCTGGGCAGATGCCCACGGCGTGCGGCTGCAAAGCGCCAGCCTGCAGCAACCGGGCGGCGCTTTCGATGTGCTGATCAACGCCAGCGCCAGCAGCCTTCACGCGGGCGAAGTGCCGGTGCCTGCAAGCGCGCTGCGCGAGGGCACCTTGGCGCTTGACATGATGTACGGCGCTGCAGCGCGGCCTTTCGTCGAGTGGGCCGAGGCCCATGGCGCACGCGGGCGCGATGGCCTGGGCATGCTCGTCGAGCAGGCAGCCGAATCATTTTTCATCTGGCGTGGCGTGCGGCCGAACACCGCACCCGTGCTGTCAGCGCTGCAGCACAAGCTGGCCGCAGCCGCCAAGTCACCGTGAAGCCCAAGGCAGGTTCGTCGCTGCTGCGTTTTGGCGCGCTGCTGGCCGTGGCGCTTATCGCGCTGCAGGTTTACTTTGCGCTGCGCATCGCGCTGATGGCGGTGGTCGATCCGGCCTCCACCTCCTTTCAGCGCTCCGAGATCTGGCGGCTGCTGAGCGAGCGCGGTTCATTCAGCTGGAGCCAGCGGTGGGTGGATGCGCCCCGGATCTCGGACAACCTCAAGCGTGCGGTGATCGCCTCCGAGGACTCGGGCTTCGCCGAACACAACGGCGTCGACTGGGATGCGCTGGAAAAAGCCTGGGAGCGCAACCAGAAAGCGCAAACCCGTGCCGAAGCGGCAAGCGCGCGGGTCAGTGTGCAAGTCGCACGCAAGACTCCACCCAAGGTCATCGGCGGCTCGACCATCACCCAGCAGCTCGCGAAAAACCTGTTCCTGAGCGGCGAGCGCAACCTGCCGCGCAAGGCGCAGGAGTTCATCCTGACGTTCATGCTCGAAGCGATGCTCGACAAGCGTCGCATCCTCGAGATCTACCTCAACAGCGTCGAGTGGGGCGAAGGCATCTTCGGTGCCGAGGCCGCGGCGCAGCACTACTTTCACACCAGCGCGGCTCAGCTCACGCCGATGGCTGCGGCGCGGCTGGCCGTGATGCTGCCCGCACCCAAGCGCTTCGAAAAGCGTCCCGACTCGCCGTATCTGCTGTCGCGGGCGGCCACGGTTTCAGCGCGTATGGGCGCCGTCGAGCTGCCATGAGCGGGGCGAACACAATCGAGCCATGTCTTTCGCCCTGACCGCCGAGATCGCTGCTGCCGCCGCCCGACTGGTGGTCGAAGAAGGGCTCGAGTACGGAGCGGCCAAACGGCGCGCGGCACGAACCTTGGGCAAGCACAGCACACGACAGGCGGATCTTCCAGACAACGCCATGGTCGAAGACGAAGTGCGCGCCTACATTGATCTGTTTTGCGCGGACACCCAACCGGCCGAGCTGGCCGCCTTGCGAGAAGTCGCCCTGGGCTGGATGCAGCGACTGGCCGAATTTCGTCCTCACCTCACCGGTGCTGTCTGGCGTGGCACCGCCACGCGGTTGAACAGCGTGCACATCGAGCTGTATTGCGACGACTCGAAGTCGGCCGAGATTGGCTTGCTGGACCGCGGCATCGATTTCGACATCGGCAGCATCGACGGCCCGCGCAACCGCCCCGTCGACGTGCTGCGAACCAGCAGCATGAGCCGCGCGCTGGGCGAAGCAGTGACCGTCTTTCTCACCGTGCTCGACCACGACGACCTGCGTGGCAGCCTGAAACCCGACGCCAGCGGTCAAACCCCGCGCGGCGACCTCAGCGCGCTGCAACAGCGCATGGAGAACCCCCAATGAACAGACGCACCCTGGTTTTCGGCGCCGTCGCCGGTGCGGCACTGACCGCCGGAGCGACCGCCGCCTGGCTCAAGCACTCGGTCCGCGGCTCGAACGACACGCTCGGTGCTGACTTCTGGGGCAAGCGCTTCGAACAGCCAGGTGGTGGCGAACTGGCGCTCGAGAGCCTGCGCGGCGGGCCGCTGCTGCTGAATTTCTGGGCCACCTGGTGTCCGCCTTGCGTGCGGGAAATGCCGCTGCTCGACGAATTTTCCCGTCGACATGGCGCGCAAGGCTGGCGGGTGGTCGGGCTTGCCATCGACAGCCCCACGCCGGTGCGCGAGTTTCTCGCCAAACGACCCGTGGGTTTTCCGATCGGCCTGGCAGGACTGGAAGGCAGCGAGTTCGCAGCCATGCTGGGCAACCCCAGCGGATCATTGCCATTCACCGTGGTGATTGCACGCGACGCACGCGTCACCGATCGAAAACTCGGGGCCATCAAGCCCGAGGATTTCGAGCGCTGGGCCCAATCAGCCGGTGCCTGAGCGAACGCATGATCTTTGCGGTCGCGGCAAAGCACTGATTCGCTAATTTGCCTTCAAAACACGCCAACGCACTGCAAACGGCGTAAAGTCCGCCCCCTGCAGACCAGAGATCCGGCACCTGCCGATTCAACCCCATGCAAATTCTCGTGCTCCACGGTCCCAACCTGAACCTGTTGGGTACCCGCGAACCCGGTGTCTACGGCACACAAACGCTTGAGCAGATCGACGCAGATCTTGCTCGTTTGGCGACAGTTGCCGGCGTGACCCTGAGCAGCTTTCAAAGCAACCATGAAGGCGCGCTGATCGACCGCGTGCAGGCTGCGCGCACCGATGGCAGCGACTTCATCATCATCAACCCGGCCGCACTGACCCACACCAGCGTGGGTCTTCGTGATGCTCTGGCGGCGGTCGAGCTGCCTTTCATTGAAGTTCACCTGTCCAACATTCACCAGCGCGAAGCTTTTCGCCATCACTCGTACTTTTCGGAATTGGCCGTGGGCGTGATCTGCGGCCTCGGTGCCGACGGCTACCGCCTGGCGCTGGACCACGCGATACACCGCGCCAAACGCTGACCCACCTATCCGGACGCGCCGCGATCGCCGATGACGCTCATCGCGCAGCGCACACCCCCACCACACGTCTGACCAGACATCCTGTTGGAGATCTCGCATGGACTTACGCAAACTCAAGACACTGATCGACCTGGTGTCGGAATCGAACATCTCCGAACTCGAAATCACCGAAGCCGAAGGCAAGGTGCGCATCGTCAAGGCCGATCCCCGCGGTGCGCCCCAGATCTATGCGCCCGCCACTTCGATGCCTGTGGCAGGACAAGCCCCGATGCCACCGGTTGCCGTGGTCGCGGCTGCAGAAGAACCGGCGGTCACCGGGCACATCGTCAAATCACCGATGGTCGGCACCTTCTACCGTGCATCCAGCCCAGGCGGTAAACCGCTGATCGACATCGGCTCCGAGATCAAGGAAGGCGAGGCCGTGTGCATCATCGAAGCGATGAAGATCATGAACGAGATCGAAGCCGACAAGGCGGGCAAGGTGACGCGCGTGCTGTGCGAGAACGGTCAGGCCGTGGAGTTCGGCCAGCCGCTGTTCATCGTCGAGTGATGCGGATCCGTTGATGTTCAAGAAAATACTGATCGCGAACCGCGGGGAAATCGCCCTGCGCATCCAGCGCGCCTGCCGCGAGCTCGGCATCAAGTCGGTGGTGGTGTACTCCGAAGCCGACCGCGAGGCCAAATACGTGAAGCTCGCCGACGAGGCAGTGTGCATCGGTCCGGCGGCGTCATCGCTGAGCTACCTCAACATGCCGGCGATCATCTCGACGGCCGAGGTCACGGACGCCGAGGCCATACACCCGGGCTATGGCTTTCTCTCGGAGAACGCCGACTTCGCCGAGCGCGTCGAGCGCAGCGGCTTTACCTTCATCGGACCCACGCCCGAATGCATTCGCTTGATGGGCGACAAGGTGTCGGCCAAGCAGGCCATGATCAAGTCGGGCGTGCCGTGCGTGCCGGGCAGCGAGGGCGCGCTGGGCGATGACCCGCGCGAGATCGTCAAGGCGGCGCGTGCGATCGGCTACCCGGTGATCATCAAGGCGGCAGGCGGAGGCGGCGGTCGCGGCATGCGAGTCGTGCATACCGAAGCCGCCTTGCTGCATGCGGTGCAAACCACACGCACCGAAGCCGGTGCGGCGTTCGGCAATTCGTCGGTCTACATGGAGAAGTTCCTGCAGAACCCGCGTCACATCGAGATCCAGGTGCTGGCAGACCAGATGCGCAATGCGCTGTGGCTGGGCGATCGTGACTGTTCGATGCAGCGGCGCCACCAGAAGATCCTCGAGGAGGCCCCGGCACCGGGCATCCCGCGCAGATTGATCGAACGCCTGGGCGAGCGTTGTGCTGCCGCATGCAAGAAGATCGGCTATCGCGGCGCCGGCACCTTCGAATTTCTGTACGAGAACGGCGAGTTCTTCTTCATCGAGATGAACACCCGCATCCAGGTCGAGCATCCGGTGACCGAGCTGGTCACAGGCATCGACATCGTTCAGATGCAGATCCGCATCGCCGCGATGGAGAAGCTGCCGTTCACGCAGCGACAGGTCGAAACCCGCGGGCATTCGATCGAGTGCCGCATCAACGCTGAAGACCCCTACAAGTTCACCCCGTCGCCGGGACGCATCACCACGTGGCATGCGCCGGGCGGGCCGGGTGTGCGGGTCGATTCGCACATCTACGCGAACTACTTCGTGCCGCCGCACTACGACTCGATGATCGGCAAGATCATCGTGCATGGCGACACCCGAGAGCAGGCACTCGCGCGCATGCGCATCGCGCTGTCCGAGACCGTCATCGAGGGCATACAGACCAACATTCCGCTGCACCGCGAACTGATGGTCGACGCGAAGTTCGTCGAGGGCGGCACGAGCATCCACTACCTCGAGGAGTGGATGAGCGGGCGCAAGCGCTGAGATGGTCGAGTTGCTGTTGCTGTGCCCTCAGGACGAGGCCGAATCGGTGAGCGACGCGTTGATGGATGAACTCGGTGCGCTGTCGGTGTCCGTCGAAGATGCGGATGCCGACACCGACGCCGAGCGCGCGCTGTTCGGCGAGCCCGGCATGCCAGCACCGCGTGGCGGCTGGGATCGATCGATCGTCAAGGCGCTTTTCAACGAGGCCGATGGCGCCCAGGAGGCCGCCGAGCTGCTGCTCGCCCAGGACTGGGCCAGCGCGGTGCAGCTGCAATCGATCACCGCGCTGGCCGATCAGGACTGGGTGCGCCTGACGCAGTCGCAATTCACGCCGGTGCCGGTGACGCCGCATTTCTGGGTGGTGCCGAGTTGGCACGAGACGCCGGCAGCGGCCACTCACGTGATTCGCCTCGACCCTGGCATGGCGTTCGGCACCGGCACACACCCGACCACGCGAATGTGCCTGCGGTGGATTGCGCAGCAACCGACCGTGCGCAGCGAACGCTGGTCGCGGGTGCTCGACTACGGTTGCGGATCGGGCATTCTGGCCATCGGTGCGGCCCTTCACGGCGCTCGTGGCATCGACGCCGTGGACATCGACCCCGACGCCGTTCAAGCCACGGTGGCCAATGCGGAGTCGAACGGCGTGGTGCTGCGCTCCGGCATGCCTGACATGGCCCGCGGCGAGTACCCGCTGGTGCTGGCCAACATTCTGGCCACGCCGCTCAAGTTGATGGCGCCGCTGCTTTCCACCCACGTGCAAGCGGGTGGAGATCTGGTGCTTGCAGGCATCTTGGAGCGGCAGGCTGACGAGTTGATCGAGGCCTATGCGCCATGGCTGACGCTGAGAACAGTCGATGCCGAAGAGGGGTGGATCCTGATGAGTGCCCATCGCGCTGCGTGAGGCTGCGTGGCATGATTGCCCGATGAGTTTCGCCACCCGTTGCACCTCGTGCGGAACGATCTTCCGGGTCGTTCTCGACCAATTGAAGGTGTCAGAAGGCTGGGTGCGTTGCGGCCGCTGTCACGCGGTGTTCAATGCCGAGCAGGGTCTTTTCGATCTGCAACACGACGTCCCGCCCGCTTGGGACGAGCCATCAGCGACCGAAAACGAGCCGCTGACCGAGGCCACTGAGGCGGACTTCTCCTCGCTTGAGGAGGCGACGCACGGGCAGTTCGATGAACCGGCTCAGCCCATCGTGGTCGATTCGGCGGACAGCCCTGCTGGGGAATCGATGTCGGCAGTCGACGACGACAGCGCCTCGCCTTTCGTCGGCCACGATTCGGCATTTGACTTGGCCGCCACACGCGTCGAAGGTGCATTCACTGCGCGGCAGGAATTCGACGACGGTCCCGAGCTTCTCGAGCCCATGACCGACTCGGCCAGCGCGCCGGGCTTTGTTCTTCAGGCTCAACGCGATGAGCGTTGGCAGTCCACGCCGGTGCGCCTGATGCTCGGCGCGTTGTCGTTGCTGCTGCTGCTGGGTCTGGCCATGCAGGGCACGCAACACTTTCGCAACCGCATGGCTGCCCAGTGGCCGCAGGCCCAGCCCTGGCTGATGCGGTACTGCGAATGGGCTGGCTGCAGCATCGAGCCTTTTCGACATCTTGAGTCCGTGAGGATCGAAAACTCGGCGCTCAACGCCGTCGAGCGCACCGATGCACCCGAGGCGCTGACGTTGACCGTCACCCTGCACAACCACGGCCCCGTCCCGGTGGCCTTGCCCGCGGTTGATCTCACGCTGAGCGGAGCGGACGGCGAAGTGATTTCGCGCCGGGCGCTGTTGCCAACTGATTTCAATGCCGCACCGCCCCAACTCGCACCCGAGGTCGACACCCCGATGCAAGTGCATCTGGCGGTCGACGGGCACAAGGTCAGCGGTTACACCGTCGAAGTTTTTTATCCCTGATATGTACCCTTGCCCGGAGCTTCAATGCCTGCCTTGATTTGCGGATCTCTCGCGTTCGACACCATCACCACTTTTGAGGGCCGCTTTGCGGAACAGATCCTGCCCGAGCAGGTGCACATCCTGAACGTGTCGTTTCTGGTGCCGACGCTGCGCCGCGAGTTCGGCGGTTGCGCAGGAAACATCGCCTACACGCTCAGCCAGCTCGGCGGCGAGCCGCTGGTGCTGGCAGCGCTGGGGCGCGACGGTGATCAGTATCTGCAAAGGCTGTCGGGCTGGGGTGTGAGCACAGACCATGTGCGAGTCGATGCGGACCAGTTCACGGCGCAGGCGATCATCATCACCGACGTCAACAACAACCAGATCACCGCCTTTCACCCGGGCGCCATGCAATCTGCCCAGTTGACGGTGGTGCCGACGCGCTCAGACATCCGCATCGCCATCATTGCGCCCGATGGGCGCGACGCCATGATCGAGCATGCGCAGCAACTCGCTGCTGCCAAGATTCCTTTCGTGTTCGACCCAGGTCAGGGCCTGCCCATGTTCAACGGCAGCGAGCTCAAGCACTTCGTGGCGCAAGCCACATGGGTTGCACTCAATGACTACGAGGCTCGCATGCTGTGCGACCGCACCGGGCAGACTCTGGAATCTCTGTCCAGCTCTCATCTGGCTGGCGTGATCGTGACGCTTGGCGCCGAGGGCTGCGACGTGTGGGAACAAGGCCAGCGCACGCACGTGCCAGGCGTGGCGGCGGTCGAGGTGCTGGATCCGACGGGCTGCGGCGACGCCTTTCGCGGCGCCTTGCTCTACGGGCTGGAGCGGGGCTGGCCATTGCTGCGCTGCGTCGAACTCGGCAACCGCATCGGCGCGCTGAAGATCGCCTCTCGCGGCGGCCAGAACCACCAGATCGACAGGTCAGCGTTCGATCTGTGAGCGTAAAAAAACCCGGACGAGCCGGGTTTGATGACTGACGAAGCCCGCTTGAGCGGGCCCCACCCAATCAGGGCTTGGTTCCCGTTGGGAACGGCCACGCTGCCTGAGGGCTGAGCGCAGTCTTTGCAGCCGGGGCGGCAGGCTTGGCTGCGGCCTTCTTGGCGGCAGGCTTGGCTGCGGGGGCTGCAGGCTTGGTGACTGCTTTCTTCGCAGGAGCGGCTGCCTTCTTTGCAGGTGCTGCCTTCTTCGCAGGAGCGGCTGCCTTCTTCGCAGGAGCGGCTGCCTTCTTCGCAGGGGCTGCCTTCTTCGCAGGGGCTGCCTTCTTCGCAGGGGCTGCCTTCTTCGCAGGAGCCGCCTTCTTCGCAGGTGCTGCCTTCTTCGCAGGTGCGGCTACCTTCTTAGCGGGAGCTGCTGCCTTCTTTGCAGGTGCTGCCTTCTTTGCAGGTGCTGCCTTCGCTGCAGGGGCGGCTTTCTTGGCCGGGGCGGCCTTTTTCGCAGTTGCCATTACGTTTCTCCTTGTTCAGTTAAAGAAGCACTGTCGTGTTCCCGCAAGAGCCGGCCTCGGACAGTTATTCATCACCCAAAAACTGCCTTTAGAAGGCGCCACGGTGCGATGAATTGGGTATCAAATCGGGGGTTGCTTCTGTGTCAACACCACTCGACTTGGAAATCTTGTCTGCTCAAATCAGTCCCACGAGAGTGCGCCACCTGACTGATATTCAGTCACTCGCACCTCGAAGAAATTGCCCTCTTTTTTCAGATCGATCATCTCGCTCATCCAGGGAAAAGGATTTTCCTCGTTCGGGAAAAGCGCCTCCAGCCCGATTTGCGTCGCTCGGCGGTTCGCAATGTACCTCAAATAACCCTTGAACATGGAAGCATTCATGCCAAGAACACCGCGAGGCATGGTGTCTTCGGCGTATCGATACTCGAGATCGACGGCTTTCAGGAAAAGAGCCTTGATTTCCGCCTTGAATTCTGCGGTCCAAAGCATCGGATTCTCGAGTTTGATCTGGTTGATCAGATCGATGCCAAAGTTGCAATGCATCGACTCGTCACGCAAGATGTACTGATACTGCGTCGATGCGCCGGTCATCTTGTTCTGGCGTCCCAAGGCCAGAATCTGGGTGAATCCAACGTAGAAAAACAGCCCTTCCATCAGGCACGCAAAAACAATCAGCGACTTCAGCAGCGTCTGATCGTCTTCAAGCGTTCCGGTATGGAACCCGGGATCCATGATCGCCTCGATAAAGGGGATCAGGAACTGATCCTTGTCACGGATGGACGCCACCTCGTTGTAGGCGTTGAAGATTTCGCTTTCATTCAAGCCCAGAGATTCGACGATGTACTGGTAGGCATGGGTATGAATCGCCTCTTCAAAAGCCTGTCGCAGCAGGAATTGACGGCACTCAGGCGCGGTGATGTGGCGATAAGTGCCCAGAACGATGTTATTGGCAGCCAGGGAATCCGCCGTCACGAAAAAACCGAGGTTGCGCATGATGATGCGGCGCTCGTCATCGCTCAGGCCATTCGGATCTTTCCATGTCGCAATGTCGCGTGACATGTTGACTTCTTGCGGCATCCAGTGGTTTGCACAGGTCGCCAGATATTTTTCCCAGGCCCATTTGTATTTGAATGGGACCAATTGGTTGACGTCGGTGCGGCCATTGATGATCCGCTTGTCAGCCGCCACCACCCGCTTGCCCTCAACCGGTTTGGCAGGTGTCGACTGGATAACCGGACCTGCGGGCAAGCCACGGGGCTGCGCCGGTGCTGCAGAAAACGTCTCGATCAATTCATCTCGAAACCCAACGGGGGCCCCTGGCTTCAGGAACGGAGCCTGAGGTGGTGGCATCGATTTGGTTTCTTCTTCCCAAGACAGCATGGTGTACCTTAAGTAACTGGTGATTATCCAAGCGATGTGACAAAACACAAAGCCTTACTTGACGGATAACTGAATGACCGCAACGCAAATGTTGCGCTGCGGCAGGGACGTGCAAAGCACGGACTCACTGGCAGGCTTCGCAGTCCGGGTTATCGATGGCGCACATCTTGACGTCGGTGGCAGCCGGCTGAGGCGTGGCAGCCACGGTGATGGGCTGCGCAGTTGCCAGCACCGAAGAACTGTCGCCAGACGCGGCACCACTGCTGACCGCATTGAGCTGGCCCGACTTGACAGTGGACTTTTCCGCGTGGGTGGCACCCATGGTGCGCAGGTAGTACGTGGTTTTCAGGCCACGAATCCATGCCAGCTTGTAGGTCTCATCAAGCTTCTTGCCGGATACGCCCGCCATGTAGATGTTGAGCGACTGCGCCTGATCGATCCACTTTTGCCTGCGGGCAGCCGCTTCAACCAGCCACTGCGTTTCAATCTCGAAAGCAGTCGCGTAAAGCACTTTCAGGTCTTCCGGCACGCGGTCGATGCGACGCAGCGACCCTTCGAAGTGCTTGAGGTCCATCACCATCACGTCGTCCCACAAGCCGAGTTGCTTCAGGTCGCGCACCAGGTACTCGTTGAGCACAGTGAAGTCGCCCGACAGATTCGCCTTGACTGACAGGTTGCCAAACGACGGTTCAATCGATGCGCTGACACCAATGATGTTGGAGATGGTGGCAGTGGGCGCGATGGCCACGCAGTTGGAATTGCGCATGCCATGCTCGGCGATGCGAGCGCGCAGGGCGTTCCAGTCCAGGGTGCTGCTGCGGTCGACTTCCACATATCCACCGCGCGCCTCGGCCAGCAGATCGAGTGAATCGATCGGCAGGATGCCGCGGTCCCACAGCGAGCCGCGATAGCTGGAATAACGGCCGCGCTCGGCGGCAAGGTCGGTCGACGCCCAGTAGGCGTGATAGCACACGGCTTCCATGGAGCGATCGGCAAACTCGACTGCAGCGTCTGACGCGTAAGGCACGCGTAGCTCATGCAGAGCATCCTGAAAACCCATGATGCCCAGGCCCACCGGCCGATGGCGCAGATTCGAGTCGCGCGCCTTCTTGACCGCGTAGTAGTTGATGTCGATCACGTTGTCGAGCATGCGCATGGCGGTCGACACCGTGCGCTTGAGCTTGGCATGGTCGATCTGCTTGCCGTCGGGGCCGTCCACCAAGTGTCGTGCCAGGTTCACCGAACCCAGGTTGCACACCGCGATTTCGGTCTCGCTGGTGTTGAGCGTGATCTCGGTGCACAGGTTGCTCGAGTGCACCACGCCCACGTGCTGCTGCGGCGAGCGCACATTGCAGGCGTCCTTGTAGGTGATCCAGGGGTGCCCGGTCTCGAACAGCATCGACAGCATCTTGCGCCACAGATCACGCGCCGGAACCTTTTTGTGCAACTTCAGATCGCCGCTGGCCGCACGTGCTTCATAGGCGGTGTACGCCAGCTCGAAGTCACGGCCGAACTTGTCGTGCAGATCGGGGCAGCTGCTCGGCGAGAACAGCGTCCAGTCGGTGCCCTCCATGACCCGCTTCATGAACAGATCGGGGATCCAGTTCGCGGTGTTCATGTCGTGCGTGCGTCGGCGGTCGTCGCCGGTGTTCTTGCGCAGCTCGAGAAACTCTTCCATGTCGAGGTGCCAGCTTTCGAGGTACGCGCACACCGCACCCTTGCGCTTGCCACCCTGATTGACCGCGACGGCGGTGTCGTTGACCACCTTCAAGAAAGGCACCACACCCTGGCTCTTGCCGTTCGTGCCCTTGATGTGGCTGCCCAAGGCGCGCACATTGGTCCAGTCGTTGCCCAGGCCTCCGGCGAACTTGGACAGCAAGGCGTTTTCCTTCAGGGCCTCGTAGATGCCGTCGAGGTCGTCGGCCACGGTGGTCAGGTAGCAGCTTGACAGCTGCGAGCGCCGCGTACCGGCATTGAAAAGCGTGGGCGTCGAACTCATGAAGTCGAAAGTCGAGAGCACTTCGTAGAACTCGATGGCCCTCGCCTCGCGATCGATTTCATTGAGCGCCAGACCCATGGCCACCCGCATGAAGAAGGCTTGCGGCATCTCGATGCGTTGTTCATCGATGTGCAGGAAATAGCGGTCGTACAGAGTCTGCAGACCCAGGTAATCGAACTGCAGATCGCGATCGGCCTTCAGTGCAGCGCCCAGCCGCGCCAGGTCGAACTGCATCATCTTGTCGTCAAGCAGTTCGGCATTCACGCCCTGCTTGATGTAGCCGGGGAAATACTCGGCGTAGCGCGCATGCATGTCGGACTGCAGCACTTCCTCACCGAGGATTTCGCGGCGAATGGTGTGCAACAGCAAGCGCGCAGTCACGCGGGTGTAGCCGGGGTCTTTTTCGATCAGCGTGCGCGACGCCAGAATCGAGGCCTTGTGCACTTCATCGATGGGCACGCCGTCGTAAAGGTTGCGCCGGGTTTCCGCGAGGATGGGCTCGGGGCGCACGTCTTCGCCCAGACCTTCGCAAGCGGCCTGCACGATCGCATGCAGATGAGCCCAGTCGAGCGGAACGCGCTGGCCACCGTCGAGCACGTTGAGAACGGCTTCGGCCACGACAACAGGCTGCGCCTGCTTCGAGCGCTCCTGAGAGCGGCGCTCGCGGTACAGCACGTAAGCGCGGGCCACTTCATGGTGGCTGCCGCGCATCAGACCGAGTTCGACCTGATCTTGCACGTCCTCAATGTGGAAAGTGCCACCGCCAGGACGCGAGCGCAAGAGCGCGCGCACCACCGACTCGGTGAGAACGTCCACGGTTTCGCGAACGCTGGCCGATGCGGCACCTTGGGTGCCGTGGACCGCCAGAAACGCCTTCATCAGCGCGACCGCAATCTTGCTGGGCTCAAACGACACCACCGCCCCGTTGCGGCGAAGGATGTGAAAGGACTCATACGCAGAAGCCGCTGGCGCAGCAACCACGACTGCGCGCTGCGGGTTCTGGGCCAAGGGGTCAGAGCTGACGGAAATAGCTTGCATGTGTGGCCTTTTCTTTTCAATCTGTTGATGCCGAAAACCAGTGGGTCACTCGGGACGATGCGTTGAAAAAGCCAACGCATCCGAGACCGAGTCTCAAAGGATGCTGTCTGTGTAACGACTGGACAGGCGCAAATGCCGTGCCGGCCTCACGCCTCGAGGAGAACTCAACATGGCGCCCCGATGACGCCCGCCGATGCGCGACGACGCCCTCGAATGCCCTGGGGTCACGCGGCACATCGAGGGCTTCGTTCGCCACGCCGAAACGGCCCTGCCCGGATCACTCGATGTTGCGTCAGACCGAGCACAGAACTCGGACGAAGAAAACACCCTGAGCTTGGTTCTCATCGCGAGGCGGCCCGCAGAACATTTGACATGAACACACTATATCTGTGGTCTTGATGACCTTCAAGCACTACCGATAGCGTGTTCATGCAATAAATTGTTTTGACCCACAGTGGGGTTTCACGCCCTGCCTCAGGGCTCAAGCGCCCCGTTTCGGGGTGTCGCATCGCGCCCTGCCTCGAAGTGATTGAATGTCGTTCCTCGATGCCGCCAATTCATTGGCTCGCCAGCCAAAATTCGGCTGCATCGCCCGCCAATGCTGGCGCTCTGCGGCACGGCGACTCGACACGTTTGCGGCCGGTTCTTCGCGTGCTGGCCCCAACCGGTCAGGATCGATTGAAGACGGCTTCGGGAAAATACCGTTCGGGCCAACCCAGGGTGGCCATCAGCCGGGGCCAGTCAAAGCCCGCACCCGGGTCGGCCTTGCGCCCCGAGGCCACATGTTCATGGCCGGCCACATCCAGGCAGCAGCCTGCGCCGGCCAATGACTGCAACAAATCGCCCAGGCTGCGGTACTGGGCTGCTTCGAAGGCATCGCCTTCCAGCCCCTCGAGCTCGATGCCCACCGAGTAATCGTTGCAATTCGAACGACCTCGCCAGCTGGAGACACCGGCGTGCCACGCACGCTCAGCGCACGACACGAACTGGATGCAGCGCCCATCGCGTCGAATGAAGAAGTGCGCCGACACGCACACATCACGCAGCCTCTCGAAGTACGGGTGTGCCGACAAGTCCAGCTGGTTCAGAAAGAAGCGCTCGACTTCATCGCCTGTGTACACGCCAGGCGGCAGGCTGATGGAGTGCACGACCGCCAAGCTGGTCTCGACGCCCTTGGGGCGCGACCCGAAGTTCGGTGAAGGGCAGTGCCGAGCCCGCGACCACCAACCGCCGCTCCACTCGGATGGTGCCTCAGACCTCGCCACGATCGGCATCGCCGTGAAGGGAATCGACACCCGCCATCACGTTCAGGCGCGCCATGCGATAGCGCATCTGTCGCAGTGACAAGCCCAGGCTCGCACCCGCTGCCGTGCGGTTGAATCGGTGCTGCTCCAGCGCACGCAACAGGATGTCGCGCTCGATGCCGTCGAGGTAGACCTCCAAATCGCTCGGCAACTCGGGCAACAACGCATCCACGGGCGATCCGCGAGCACCTGTCACCTCAGCGGCTTGCGAGGCAAGCGTCGCCGGGTCGCTCAAGCCACCGAACCCGGAAGACGGTGTCTCGGTAAGCGCGTCGAGCGAAAACCCAAGGTCGGCGACATCGATGAGCTCGCCGCCCGACAGTGCCACCGCGCGATGCAGCAGGTTTTCGAGTTCACGAACGTTGCCCGGAAACGGATGCTGCGACAGATGCTGCAGCGCCTCTCGGGTCAAGGTGGGCGCGGGCCACACGCCCGCGTCTCGGGAGATTTTCTGGAGCACCTGTTCGCCGATGCTGGCCAGATCCTCCAGGCGCTCGCGCAAAGGGGGCACGCGGATCTGGATCACATTCAGCCGGTAGAAAAGGTCCTGCCGAAACCTGCCCGCCTGAACCTCGGCGCCAAGGTCCTTGTGGGTGGCGCTGAGCAGGCGAACGTTGGCTGGCAATTCGCTGACCGCGCCGACCGGTCTGACCGATCGCTCCTGGACCGAGCGCAGCAGCTTGGACTGCATGGAAAGCGGAAGCTCGCCGATCTCATCCAGAAAAAGCGTGCCGCCCTCGGCTGCCTGGAAGAAGCCTTCACGGTCTTCATTGGCGCCGGTGAATGCGCCACGCCGATAGCCGAAAAATTCAGCCTCGAGCAGGTTTTCCGGAATGGCTCCGCAATTGACTGCGATGAACGGATGCGCGCGGCGCGGACTGACTTCGTGAATGGCGCGAGCGACCAGTTCCTTGCCGGTGCCGGATTCACCTTGAACCAGCACGGGAGCCATGCTGCGGGCGACCTTGTCGACCAGCGAACGCACCTGAATCATGGCCGCAGAGCGGCCCGCCATGCGATCGAGCGCAGCGCTGGACGGGCGTCTTGGCGCAGTCAAGCTGCTATCAAGCGCAGCCGGCTGATCGGCACGACTGCCAACGCCGACCGAAATGTCGCGACGTGGCACCGACACGCCGCTCTCGGCAGGCAGGCCCGATGGCAGGTTGCTGGGCGCGGTGGTCGGCCCGCGACCCAGCGCCGAGGCCACCACCGCACGAAATTGCTTGAGGTCGACTGGCTTGGTCAGGTAGTCATAGGCTCCGGCCTTCAGCGCCTCGACGGCGTTTTCGGCCGAGCCGTACGCGGTGATGACGATGGCCTTTTCATGCCGCGAATGGCTCTCGAGAAAGCCCAGCACGTCCAGCCCCGAGCCATCAGGCAGCCGCATGTCGGTGATGACGGCGCTGTAGGTTCGTTCGCGCAACATCGCACACGCCTCACCAACATTGCCTGCGGTTTCGATGTCATAGCCCTCGCGCAACAGCGTCAACTCATAGAGCGTGCGCAGATCAGGCTCGTCATCGATGACAAGAACGCTGGGGTGTTCGGGAGCTGTCATCAATGGCAATCAGTCGGAACCAGAGGCCACCTGCCCGGGCGCAGCGGCCGCGGGCCGCCGGCGCATGTTGACGAAAAAATCGTTTCGATTCGCTTCAGCGGGCGGACGCAGGCGGTAATCGATGCTGGCCCCGTGCTGGTCACACAGCTGCCGACAAATATACAAGCCCAGTCCAGAGCCGCGACTGCGCGTCGAGAAGAAGGGCTCGAACAAATAGCGCTCGACTTCCTCAGGTATCAGTGCGCCATCGCTGCTGACGCTCAATTGCACCGTCGCCTCATCGAGGCTGGTCAGCCGCACATGCACCGCACCCGGCAAATCGGTGGCGTGCAGCCGAGCGTTGTCGAGCAAGTTGACCAGAACGCGCCTGAGGTGCTCGGCCTCGAACACGGCGTCAAGCGACTCATCGGGCAGCTCGACCTTGAGCACGCTGTCGCCAACGACGTCGATCGAATTCGAGCGAGCCCACTCGCTGCAGATACTGGCCACCTCGGCGCGAACGGCGATCGCCTCGGTGGCGGTCGCTACCGCAGGAGCCACCTGCATCACATCGTCGACGATGCGCTTGAGCCGCTTGACGTTGTCGGCCACCATGCGCGTGAGTTGCTGCTGCTGCGGCGTCTGGGCATCTTCGGCCAGCAGCGCGTTGGCCTGCCCGATCGCCGACAGCGGGTTGCGTATCTCGTGAGCAATGCCGGCCGAGACCCTGCCCATCGCAGCCAGCTTTTCTTGCCGCATGCGAGCCTGCAGGCTGCGCACGTCCTCGAGCAGCAGCACGCACAACTCCTCCGCCGAGGGCTGTGCATCGCCACGCGTGAAGCGTATGCGCACCCTCAGTGTTCGGCTGGCTCCCTCCTCGAATTTCAAAGTCACGTCTCGGCCCGCCTCGGGCCAAACCGCCTCGTGAAAACCTCGCTCGACCGTTTTCACCAGTTCGCTCCAGGCCTCCACACCGCGCAACTGAAACGGGGCCAGACGCGCTTCGCCTCTGCGCACCAGCAACCGCCTGGCTGCTGGATTGGCCGCGCGTACCCGACCCGAGCGATCGACCACCAGCACGCCGTCTTGCATTTCCTCGATCACCAGCCGGTTGAGTTGACCCTGCTGTCGCGCGAACTCCATGCTGCCCTTGGCGGACAGCTCCTGGCGCGCGAGGCGGTTGGCGAGTTCGCTGGCCAGCAGCGAGACCACCAGCAGGCCACTGCCCGCCAAGCCGGCCTGCGTCAGCAACTTGACCGGATCGCCACCATCCATGACACCCCACCAGCCGTAGCCCAGCAGCAGCAGCACCACCGCCGCCGCGGTCGCCAGCGCCTGAACGCGCGGAGCCAGCACCCCGGCCATCAGCGCGGGCAGCACCAGCAGCGCCCCATAGTTCAGGTTGTAGGACGACGACAGAACGTGCAAGGCCATGAAACTGGCGATATCCACGCCTATGCAGGCCACCCATTGAAAGCGGCTCAGCCGCGCGGCACCGCTGTGGTCGACCACGCTCGATGAGGGCGCCAGCCTCATGGCGATGGCCAGCAGCGCATAGACCACGCTCACCGCGACCACGGCACGACTTGGCATCACACCAAAAAAGCCCGCGCTTGCCAGCGTGAAAACAAGTGCCAGTCCGAGCGCGGCGCGAGCACTCAGAAATGCACGGAAGATCCGCTGGAACGCCGATTGATCTTCCGACTCGCCAGCCGCCTCGGTCGGCGACATGAAGCGGGATTTGTTCTCGTCGGCAAGGTCGTCGACCTCAGGCGACTCCTCGGCATCCCGCAGGAAGGCGCCGAACCACGACTCATCGGCACGAACAGCGCGAGAGCGACTGCGACGATCGGTCTTGCGACGCTCGAAGGGCTTGGCCGTCGGGTTCATCAGCGCGGCGCACCCGAATGCGCATCGCGATGCGCATCGCTGCAGTACCAGCCGGCATCGGTACCAAGCGCCTCGCCCTGCGGCAAGTTCACGCCACAGTGCTTGCAGGCCACCATCGCCTCGCGGGCGTCACCTGCGGCGGGTCTTGCACCCGCATCCCCAGACCGAGGGCCGCGCCGACCCCCACGGATCAGCCACACCAACGCGACGACCAAGCCCAGCAGCAGCAGGAATTTCATCGGCTCACAAAGGCAGTCGGTGGCGCACGGTCAAGCCCATCAAGCGCCGGCCCGGTTCAGCAAAACGTCGTGCACGAAGCGAGAGCCCACATAGGCGAGCAGCAGCAAGACGGCGCCGGTGTAGACCCACCGCGTGGCTTGACGGCCGCGCCAGCCAAAGCGTCGGCGGCCCGAGAGCAAGCCGGCATAGACCAGCCAACCCAGGATGGAGAACACCGCCTTGTGGTCCCAACGCCAGGGGTCCGAGAACAGCCAGCCCAAAAAGATGGCCAGCGACAGAACGACAAACCCCGCCGATACGAACCGGAAGGTGAGGCGCTCCAGGCGCATCAACGGCAGACCCATCGGTGCCGCGGAAAAAGTGGCCCGGGGATGCGCCTGAGCGGGCGACATCGTCGGTATCGGCGGTGGCGGTTGTCGCATCTGACGATCGGCCCGGTTGAGCATCGCCGCATGCAACACCGCAGCGCCGAAAAGGCCGTAGGAGGCAATGCCCAGCACCCAGTGAATCGGCGCCCATGGCGAGCCGGCGTGCGGGCGCAATTCACCCGGAAACAGCAAGGCCAGCAGCACCGCCTCGGCGCCCAGGATGGCCAGGGTGCGACGCAAGCCACTGATGGGAAGAAAGCGGATCTCGGCCAGATAGACGGTGATCACGAACCACAGGGTCACCGACAAAGCGGGCGCGAAACCGAAGCGCGCTGCGGCCACCTGCGAACCGACGCCGGAGATGTCGACCACCGTGGCCATCGCATGCAGCACCCAGGCCACCACCAGGCTGATGCGAAACGCACCCACCGCGCGCTCGGGGATCAGCGCCGCCACCACGTAGGCCAGCAAGGCCATGGCACTGACACCGATCAGCAAGCTCGGCAAGGCCAGATCGGTCACGGCGCGACCCCTGAAGATAGACTCATCGTCAAAGTGTACTTTCGCGTTCCGACCTTCCCGGCACCACCCGCAAACTCATGGCATCCACCCTCACCGAACGACTGAGTCGCGCCGTCAAGACGATGCGCGGTCAGGCCCGCATCACCGAAGCCAACGTGCAGGACATGCTGCGCGAGGTTCGCATGGCGCTGCTTGAGGCCGACGTGGCGCTGCCGGTGGTGCGAGATTTCATCGCGCGCGTCAAGGAGCGGGCACTCGGCTCCGAGGTGGTGGGTTCACTGTCGCCCGGACAGGCGCTGGTGGGCATCGTCAACCGCGAACTCACGGCCACCATGGCCGGTAACGACATCGCAGGCATCAGCGACCTCAACCTCGCGGCTCAACCCCCGGCGGTCATCCTGATGGCGGGTTTGCAAGGCGCGGGCAAGACCACCACCACCGCCAAGCTGGCCAAGCACCTGATCGAAAAGCGCAAGAAGAAGGTGCTGACCGTCTCGGCAGACGTTTACCGGCCAGCAGCCATCGAGCAATTGAAGACCGTCACCCGGCAAGCCGGTGCGGAGTGGTTCCCGTCCAGCGCCACCGACAAGCCCATCGACATCGCTCGCGCAGCACTGGATTACGCACGCAAGCATTACTTCGATGTGCTGCTGGTCGACACGGCGGGTCGGCTCGCCATCGACGAAGCGCTGATGCGCGAGATCAGCGAGCTGCACGCTGAACTCAACCCTATCGAGACGCTGTTCGTGGTCGACGCCATGCAGGGCCAGGATGCCGTCAACACCGCGAAGGCCTTCAAGGAAGCGCTGCCGCTGACCGGCATCGTGCTGACCAAGATGGACGGCGACTCGCGCGGTGGCGCGGCGTTGTCGGTACGACAGATCACCGGTGCGCCGATCAAGTTTGCAGGCGTCAGTGAAAAGATCGACGGGCTGGAGGTGTTCGATGCCGAGCGGCACGCCGGCCGCGTGCTGGGCATGGGCGACATCGTGGCGCTGGTCGAACAGGTCACGCAAAACGTCGACATGGCGGCGGCCCAGAAACTGGCCGACAAGGTCAAGTCAGGCGACGCCTTCGACCTCAACGACTTTCTGCAGCAGATTTCGCAGATGAAGAAGATGGGCGGCCTGGCCAGCCTGATGGACAAGCTGCCCACCCAGATGGCGGCTCAGGCCGGCACTGTCGATGTGGACCGCGCCGAGCGCGATGTGCGTCGCATGGAAGGCATGATCTGCTCGATGACGCCGCTCGAGCGTCGCAAGCCCGACCTGATCAAGGCCACCCGCAAGCGCCGAATCGCTGCCGGCTCGGGTGTTCAGGTGCAAGACGTCAACCGCATGCTCAATCAGTTTGGGCAGATGCGCGACATGATGAAAAAGATGAAGGGCGGCGGCTTGATGAAGATGATGAAGCGCATGGGCGGCATGAAGGGCATGGGCGGGCCGCGCTGAACACCCCAGGCAGGCTCAACCCAGCAGCGCGTTGGCGAACTCGCGTGCGTTGAAGGTCTCCAGATCCTCGAGTTGCTCGCCAACGCCGATGAAATAGACCGGCAGCGCTGGAGCCGCCACGGCAGATCCCGCTTCATGGCCGCGCTCGCGCGCCCACAGCGCGATCGCAGCAAGCACGCCGCCCTTGGCTGTGCCGTCGAGCTTGGTCACGATCAGCCCGGTCAGACCCAAGGTCTCGTCAAATGCCTTGACCTGCATCAGCGCGTTTTGCCCGGTGTTGCCATCGATGACCAGCAGGACTTCATGGGGCGCGCCCGATTGCGCCTTGCCGATCACCCGCTTGACCTTGCGCAGTTCTTCCATGAGGTGCAGCTGCGTGGGCAGCCGCCCGGCTGTGTCTGCAATCACCACATCACAGTGGCGAGCCTTGCCGGCAGTCACCGCATCGAATGTCACAGCCGAAGGATCACCACCTTCCTGGCTGACGATTTCCACGCTGTTGCGACCCGCCCAGACCTCCAGCTGCTCGCGTGCTGCGGCACGGAAGGTGTCCGCTGCGGCCAACAGCACCTTCTGCCCGCCCTCGGCGAGATGGCGCGTCAGCTTGCCGATGCTGGTGGTCTTGCCCGCCCCGTTCACGCCCACCACCATGATCACGGTGGGCGAGTGCTCTCCGACAGTGAGAGAGCGCTGCAAGGGCTGCAACAACTCGGTGATGGCCTCGGCAAGCAGCGCCTTGACGGCGGCGGGCTCGGTGGCGCGCGTGTCCTTGACGCGGCGCTTCAAATCGGCCAGCAGGTACTCGGTGGCCTTCACGCCTGTGTCGGCGAGCAGCAACGCGGATTCCAGATCTTCGTAAAGCGCGTCGTCGATCTGCGCCCCGGTGAACACCTGAGCCAAGTTGGAGCCCGTCTTGCGCAAGCCGGAACGCAACTTGTCTAACCAGCTGCGACGCTCGGGTGAGGCAGCCTCGGCAACGCTGGCCACTGGGGCGGCGGGGGTCTCGGTGAGCTCCTGCGCTGCCGCTTGTTCGAGTGTCTCGGCGACGGGTTCGACAGGTGAGGATTTTTTCTTGAAGAAGCTGAACATGCGAACACAGGTTGACGAGCGATCGCGCTCATCGTAGCGGTTCAATTGCCGCGTGGCGGCGACATCTCCACAATCCGGCCGATGCAAGGTCACGAAGGCGAGGCTCCGGCCGCAGGCAGCAAAAACCACCCCGAGCACGCCAATGACGGCCAGCTTGGCGCGCCTTCGGTGCCGGGCGACATCCGCAGGGCCATGCGCGAGTTTCTTGGCGTGTGCCTGCAGGTGGAACGCGCCCACATCGCCTATGCGTGCGGGATCCGGGTGGCCCTGACGCTCTTGGCGGTGCTTTGGGTCGCCCGCAGCTTGGGCCGAATGGACCTCGCGGTACCGATGGCCGTTGGCATCCTGATGGTCAACCTGACCGATGTTTGCGAACCCCACGGGTTTCGCTGGCGCACCATGCTTTGGGCCACGGCCTGCGCCTCACTTTCCACCTGGCTCGCCGCCATGGTGTCAGGCGAGCCAGTCGCTCACCTGATCGCCGGCATCCTGCTGGCAGCGGTGCTGGGTTATGCAGCTGCGCTGGGCACCAAGGGCAGCCTGATTGGATCCATCGGTTTGTCGATGTTCTCGATGTTCGCCGGCTCGGAGATCGGCAGCCATCGTGCGTTGGTGGATGCGCTGTGCGTGGGCGCGGGTGGCGCACTGGCCACACTGGTGGCCATCGCTGGTTGGCCCTTGCGACGACTGGAGGTGCCGCGTGTTCAGATTGCCATCGCCTACGAAAAATTTGCCTTCGCCTGCGCCGACGTTCAGACAAGGTGGGCTTCCACGGCCGTGCCTTCGGCCATTCTTGACGCCGCGAAGACCGTGGAAACCAGTGGCGCCACAGGCGCCACTGAGGTCTGGTTGCGAAAATTTCTCGAGAACCTTGAGCACTGCCGCCGCGTGCTGTTGGCGATCGGGCCGGTGCGTGAGCAACTGACGAATCCGGCGTCCCTGGACCGGGTGCTGGCTGCCACTTGCAGCTTGGCCCGGGCAGTGGCTGCCGCGCTTGCGTTGAAGCAGCGCGCGCCTCGCGTGATGGCGCAGCTCACGCACTTTCAAGCAGCGTGCGACGCCTGCAACGATCCGGCGAGTGCGGAACTGGTTCGGCACCTGCGCGAATGCCTCAGCGATGCCGCCCAACTCATCGCCGGCCCCTGGCCGATAGGCCGCGCGGCAACCACCCGAACGATCAAAAACCAATTCCCCGACCTCAGGCAAACGATCCGTCAGCACACCGACATGCGCGACATCTTTGTCAGGCACGCGCTGAAGCTGTCCATCACCTACGGGCTTGCCGTCGCCATTTCGCTGGGCCCGTGGGACCCCAGTCATATCCACCACACCTACTGGATTCCGCTGACGGTGGCCTGGATCTGCAAACCGGACCTTTCCAGCACCGTGGGCAGGATAGGCATGCGCGTGCTCGGCACCGCCGCGGGGGTGTTGCTCGTGACAGTCTTGCTGAACTTCATCGGAAGCCATCGCGGAATCATCCTGATCGCAGCGATGGGTGGCTTTCTGTCGTGCGCCTTTCTTTGGGCCAACTATGCGGTGATGGTGATCGGAATGACCCTGGCGGTGCTCTCGCTGGGTGCGCTCGCCGGGGTGGCCTTCGAGGCCGAGGTCTTGGTGCGGTTGTGGTCGACACTGCTGGCCGGGGCTCTCGTGGCGCTGACCGCGCTGATTTACCCGCTGCGCAAGGGCGCTGCGGTCTCGAGCCACTTCTCGAGGATTTGCGCTGACCTGCGCAACTACGCCGAGGGTTTGCGCCGCGGCGAGTCAGAGGCCGAACTTTCAAAGGCTCGTGCTGCGCTGCTGCGCGACCGGACCAACGCGGCGCTCACGCTGGCCGCCGCCGCGGCCGAGCCACCTGGCCTTTGGGAGCGGGGGCGAATTCGTCTGGATGTTGCAGGCGCTCGGGTCGTTCTCCATGACGTGGAAACCGTCCTTTCGAACCTGATCGCCATCGACATCCTGGGGCGCCAACTGCGGGACTCGAACACGGCTTGGCCGCAATTCGAAGCCTCCATGGAAGACATCGAGCGCCGCATCTGCGCTCTGGGCGGCACGCAAGCCGCTATTTCTTGAGGCCAGAACTCAAGCCGCCCCCTATAATCTTGGGCTCTTGGCGCTTTAGCTCAGCCGGTTAGAGCGACGGAATCATAATCCGCAGGTCCGGGGTTCGAATCCCTGAAGCGCCACCAGTTTTTTCTTCTTGCGGCAGCCACTTTCGAGCAATCGGCGGTGGCTGTTTCGCTTTGATGGGCCCACCGCAGTACGCCGGTGGGATGCATGTGGGCCTTGTGGTGGGACACTTGCACCCGCGACCGCCAGCCCCGCTGATGCGGGCTTGGCTTGACTTGCAACCCACAGGGCCATGCGCAGCAAATCTCGACATTCAATGACACGTCTTTCATCTGCTCCCGATGTACAGCGACGCTGGGTGCTGGGCGCTGCCTTGCTGATCGGTGCGGCCTCGATTGCGCAGGCGCAGGATCTGCCGATGCGGCGATTTCCGCAAACTGCACTGCGTGGCGTGATCACGTTTGGCGAGCCGCCTGTGGTGCTACTCAACGACGATTGGGTCCGTCTGTCCCCGGGTGCGCGCATCCGTGGCACCAACAATCTGCTGGTGTTGTCCGGCACGCTGACTGGCGTCAAAGCAGCGGTGAACTACACGCTGGACAACGCCGGCCAGTTGAAGGATGTGTGGTTGCTGCGCAATGAGGAAACAGCCAGAAAGCCCTGGCCGTCAACATCGCAGGAAGCCGAGCAATGGAACTTTGACGCCGGCAACCAGATCTGGTCCAAACCATGACCGACTCCGCAACAGGCAAGAAGGTGTTCATCAAGACCTTCGGCTGCCAGATGAACGAGTACGACTCCGACAAGATGGTCGACGTGCTGCGTCAGGCCGAGGGCTATGAGCCCACATCCGATGTCGAGCAAGCCGACCTGATCCTCTTCAACACCTGCTCGGTGCGTGAAAAGGCGCAAGAAAAGGTGTTCAGCGATCTCGGCCGCGTCAAGCACCTGAAGGAAAAGGGCGTGCTGATCGGCGTCGGAGGCTGCGTGGCCAGTCAGGAAGGCGCAGCCATCATCAGTCGCGCGCCCTACGTGGACGTGGTGTTCGGGCCGCAAACGCTGCACCGTCTGCCCGATTTGCTGCAACGCCGCATCAGCCAGGAACGCTCGCAGGTCGACATCAGCTTTCCTGAAATCGAGAAGTTCGACAACTTGCCGGTCGCTCGGGCCGAGGGCGGCACCGCGTTCGTGTCGATCATGGAAGGCTGCTCGAAGTACTGCAGCTATTGCGTGGTGCCTTACACCCGAGGCGAGGAGGTGTCGCGGCCGTTTGACGATGTGCTCACCGAGGTGGCGGGTCTGGTCGAGCAAGGCGTGAAGGAAATCAACCTTCTCGGCCAAAACGTCAACGCCTACCGCGGCGCCATGAGCAAACACAGTGGCGATAGCGCAGAGATGGCCGACTTTGCCTTGCTGATCGAGTACGTGGCGCAAATTCCAGGCATCGAACGCCTGCGCTACACGACGAGCCATCCGAATGAATTCAAGCAGCGCCTGATCGATGTCTATGCACGCGTGCCGCAGCTCGTCGACCACCTGCACCTGCCGGTGCAGCATGGCAGCGACCGCATCCTCATGGCGATGAAGCGCGGCTACACCGCCATGGAATACAAAAGCACCGTGCGCAAGCTGCGCGCCGTGCGGCCGAATCTGCGTCTTTCAAGCGACTTCATCGTCGGCTTTCCAGGTGAGACGGATGAGGACTTCGCCAAGATGATGAAATTGATTGAAGACGTGGGCTTTGACAGCAGCTTCAGTTTCATCTTCAGCCCCCGGCCTGGCACGCCCGCCGCCTCGCTTCAAGACGACACGCCCCACGCCGTGAAGCTCGAGCGGCTGCAAACACTTCAGGCCGCCATCGAAACCCATGCCCAAGGCATCAGCTTGTCGCTGGTCGGCACGCAGCAGCGCTTGCTGGTCGAAGGCCCGTCCCGCAAGGACGCCAACGAGTGGATGGGCAGAACGATCTGCAACCGCAAAGTGAATTTCAAGGGCGAGCCGGGTTTGCTGGGTCAGTTGGTGGATGTGTGGATCACCGAGGCAAACCCTCACTCGCTGCGAGGAGAGTTGCGTGCGGACTGAGGCTCAGCCCCGATCAGCGTCGGCGCAGGCGCCACCAAAGCCCGGCTGCGCAGGCGAACACCATGGACGCGTACGTCACCATCCTGGCGTCATGCCCGGTCAGTATCAGACCCGCCAGTTCAGTTGCAAGACTGGCCAGCGCGGCGCTGGCGGCCAAAGACAGCCAACGAAGTGAACGCAGGTCGGCCCGCCACAACACCTTGGCAGCGGTAGCGGAAAGCAGGCCCAATGCCACGGCAGGAGCCAGGAAATCAAGAAGATGAAAGAACACGCCGGCAAGGTTCATACAAGTCGCAATTCAGCATCGGCAAGTGGGTCGGGGAACGATTTGACGGCTGTTGGTGATTGTCAGGTGGGCAGCGAGGCGAAAATACTGTAAATTTTGCTTGACAGTCAAAGTCACCATGAGCGTTTTCACACTGGGTCTCAACCACTCCACCGCGTCGCTGGACATGCGCGGGCGATTTGCGTTTTCGCCCGAACGGCTGGCGCCGATGCTGCTGGCATTCCGAGACAAAGTACAGCGCGCTCCGGAAGCTGCGCTGGTGTCCACCTGCAATCGCACCGAGCTGTATGTCGGTGCAGACCGAGGGATGGTCACGCCTGCGCTGGACTGGCTGGCTGAGGTGGGTGGCATGTCGGCACCGAGCCTGCGCGAACATACCTACGTGCTCGAAAACGAGGCCGCAGCGCGTCATGCGTTCCGGGTGGCCAGCGGCCTGGATTCGATGGTGCTGGGCGAGCCTCAGATCCTTGGGCAGATGAAGCAGGCCGTGCGCGAAGCGGACACAGCGGGCACGCTGGGTTCGACGCTGCACCAGATGTTCCAGAGGTCCTTCGCTGTCGCGAAGGAAGTCCGCACCTCCACCGAGATCGGATCGCACTCGATCAGCATGGCGGCCGCTTCGGTACGGCTGGCATCTCAACT
>Ga0114963_10000297_pt1 | contig 32670 bp, 37 predicted proteins | sample C_131016_EF_Meta_FD_87019 | JGI IMG/M metagenome (GOLD analysis project Ga0114963, IMG submission 87019) | Freshwater microbial communities from Lake Croche, Canada to study carbon cycling - C_131016_EF_MetaG | ecosystem: Environmental > Aquatic > Freshwater > Lake | place: Lake Croche, Canada... | reverse complement strand
TACCGCAGCGACCGCTGTGCCGTGGCCGTGGGGGGCAACTTCGATCCAGCCCTGCTCTTGGCCCAGCTAGAGGCCGGACCGATCGCTCGCTTGGGCCGCGCCGAGCGAGATAGCCACCGCGGCACTATTAACTTCCAGGCCGGTCATCAGCAGCTGGTTTTGCCAAGGCTGGAATCGGCTCGTTTGTTGATGGCTTGGCCCTGCCCGGCGGCAGGGGCATTGGACGCCCTCATGGGCCATGAGCTCTGGGCCACCCTGCTGGCGGAGGGTCGCCGCAGCCGTTTGGTGGAGGAGTTGCGCGAAAATCTCCAGTTGGTGGAAACGATCGACCTAGATATTCACCCCCTGGAGGAGGGCAGCCTCGCAATTTTGGAAGCGACCACCGAACCTGAAAACTTACCCAGAGTTATTAAGGCTGTGCAGCAGGTGCTTCAGGGCGTTCAAGGGGGCATCAGTGCCCAGGAACTTGACCGGGCCAAGCGGCTGCTAGGCCATGGCCACAGCTTTGGCTTAGAAGCCACCAGTCAGGTGACCCATCAATTGGCCCAGGCCACCCTGCAGGGGCGCCTGCTGGATCTCGATGCGCCACTGCATCGGCTGGAAAATTGGGATCTGCAGCGCTTGCAGGCCCTGGCCCCCGTATGGGATCCCGCCCACGCCTGCATTCTTGAGGTGCTGCCCGCATGAATCAGCTGGTTTGTTTACCGCAACCCGGGGCGCAAATTTTGGCGGCAAGGCTGGTGGTGCCCCTGGGCAGTCACCTGGATCCTCCGGGGAGGGCCGGCCAACAGCAACTATTGGCAGGGGTGCTAACCCGAGGTTGTGGCTCCCTAGATGCAGAGGCGTTTGCTGATTTGGTGGAGGGCCTTGGGGCAAACCTGCGTTGTGAGGCTGGAGATGATCTGCTGGTGGTGGCGCTCAAATGTGCTCGGGCTGATGCCAACACGTTGTTGCCGCTGCTGTTGCAGATGCTGGAGCAACCCCAATGCGCCTCCTCCCAGGTGGGGCTGGAGCGGGATTTAAACCTGCAAGCCCTGCAGCGGCTCCAGGAGGACCCCTTCCACCTCTGCCACGAACAACTGCGCCAGCAGCTCTTTGGCAACGGCCCCTACGGCCATGACCCCCTGGGCCTGGCCCCCCAACTGGCCAGCATCAAACCCGATCAGCTGAAACAAGCTGCTCTGCACTTGCCCCAAGCCTGCGCCCAGCTGGTGGTGGCAGGGGATCCGGAAGCCAGCCTGCTGGAACGCTGTCAGGCCCGCTTCGGCCAATGGTCCGCCGCCGCCATGCCTGAACAAAGCGTGGCCCCTAACCCCGCCCGCTCCCTAGCCCTGCTGGCCGCCGACACCGAGCAGGCGGTGCTGATGCTCGGCTTCCGCACGGTGGGCCTAGCCCATGGCGATGCCCTGCCCCTGCGGCTATTGCAAGTGCACCTGGGGGTGGGCATGAGCAGTCGCCTGTTTCAGGTGATGCGCGAGGAGCTGGGGCTGGCCTACGACGTGGGCACTGATCTACCGGCCCGGCGCCGTGATTCCCCCTTTGTTTGGCATCTATCCACGGGGGCCGAGCGCCTGCCGGAGGCGATGGATGCCCTCTACGGCGAATGGCAGGCCCTGCATCAGGCCCCCCTGGCTGAAGCCGCCCTGGCCCTGGCTAAGGCGAAATTGAGGGGCCAGGAGGCCCTAGGCCGCGAAACAGGCAGCCAACGGGCCGATCGCCTGGCCCTGCTGCTCAGCCATGGGCTCCCCGCTGACCACAACGAACGGGCCCTGGAACGGCTAGCAAGCATTGGCCCCGAGCAAGTGCAGGCGGTGGCCCAGCGCTGGTTGCTAGAGCCCAGCCTCAGTGTTTGTGGTCCGGCTTCAGCCCTTGTTAAGGCCCAGAAGCGTTGGGATCAGTGTTGGGTTCAGGCCCCCGCACCAGTGCTGTGATTGGCAACAGAAACTGACCCCTGCGAAATTGCACTGCCCGGTGGTCCAGGGGCCGGAGGGCCATCACTTCCCCCTGTTCCCCTGCTTCCACCAGATCAGCGGGCCGCAGCATTGGCATCGTTGCGGCGGTTTTTAGATAGGGCTGGGCTTCCTTGAGCTGCACCAGGGCGCCAACGGGGAACTGGGGTGCCAGGGGCGAGGCCAGTTTTTGCTGCTCCTCTTGCTCTGGATCTTGCTCGGAAATTACTTCTGGGTTGTGGTTCACCGTTGTTGCCCTTGGGGAGTTGGTGCAGGATGGCGGCAACCGAAGGGGCCGGAAGCTTGCGCGCCTTGTTGAACTGGTGGGGGGCCCTGGTGGGCCTGCTGCTCATCCTCACCGGTGGCCTGTTGCAACCGGCGGTGCCCTGGTGGGATGCCCAGCGGGGCCTTGATTTCAAGGAATTACCGATTACTGCCCAGGTGCCGGCGCTGCTGCTCACAGCCCTGGTCTGCGGGCCCCGTTCAGGGATGCTAGCGGCGGTGGCCTACCTCAGCCTTGGCATGGCGGTGCTGCCCGTATTCCAGGACGGAGGGGGGCTGGCGTATCTGCAGCAACCCTCCTTTGGCTATCTGGCTGGCTTCATCCCGGCGGCCTGGCTCTGCGGTCGCCTAAGCCAGCAGGAGGGCATGGGTCGCCTCGATCGCCTGGCTGGCTCAGCGGTGTTGGGCCTAGTCACAATTCAGCTCTGTGGGTTGATCAACCTGGCCTTGGGCAGCCTCGCCCACCGCTGGGGGGAAAGCCTGCCGCAATTGGCAATCACCGATAGCCGTTTGCCCCTGCCAGGCCAACTGCTGCTCTGCTGTGTGGTGGCAGTTTTGGCCCGCTTGCTGCGGCCGTTGCTGCTGATCAACCGTTGACAGCCCTTACCCACCCCCGCCGCCTCAGCCTGGGTCTCGCCCTTGGGGTGCTGCTGCTCGATCAATTATCAAAACAATATGTACTTCAGGGATTAGTCCCTGGGGTTAGTAAGCCGCTGCTGCCAGGACTGTTGAACCTGCGGCTGGTGTGGAATAACGGTGCCGCCTTCAGCCTTTTCCCCCAGGGGGCCAGCTGGTTGGGTTTGATCAGCCTGGGGGTGGCGGTGGCGCTGCTGGCCTGGCTGTGGCGCGCCGGCCGCCACTGGCGTTTGAGCTGGTTGCTGGCGGCTGGCTGGTTGCTGGGGGGCACCCTCGGCAATGGGCTAGACCGCTGGCGCTTGGGGGCAGTAGTTGATTTTCTTGAACTGGTGCCAATTTCTTTTCCGGTGTTCAACCTGGCCGATGTAGCGATCAACTTGGCGGTGTTCAGCCTGGTTTTAGACAGCCTGAGGCGCCGCTGATGGAGGCCGCAGAACTCTGGGTGCATCAACAGGGGCTCGAATCCCTGCGCATTCCCCTCTATGGCGAGGTGTACAGGATCGGCCGTGATCCCGATGGGGAGGTGGTAATCAACCACGGCGCCGTAAGCAAACGCCATGCGCTGCTGGAAAAACGAGGGCGCCACTGGTTGCTCACTGATAACGGCTCCACCAACGGTCTCTCCTGGCAGGGACACAAGCTCCATTCCCTTGAATTAAGACCTGGCGATCGGGTGCGGCTTGGGCCCAGCAAGGAAGCAGAGCTGCCGGAGCTGGAGTTTCGCCAAACCAAGCGCCGTCCCTGGCTACAGCTTGTGGGCCGCCAGGCCAGTGCCGCCGGCCTCGGCCTGGCGGGTTTTGGCATGCTGCTTTTGGCCTGGGGCAGCCTGCAGGTGCCGGTGCGGGGCAGTTTGGCCACCGTGCGGGGCCCCCTGGCCCTCTATGACCGCAGTAATAAGCCGCTATCCAGTGTGACCAGTGATGGCCATAGGGAAAACCAAGGGTTGGCGGATTTCTCGCCAGCCTTGGTCAAGGCACTGCTATCCAGTGAAGACACCCGTTTCTGGTGGCACCCTGGCATTGATCCGATCGGCACCAGCCGCGCCTTGGTTACCAACCTCTTGGGAGGCAAGGTATTGGAAGGCGGCAGCACCCTTACCCAACAGCTGGCCCGCAGCCTTTATCCCGAGCAAGTGGGCCAGGGGGAAACCCTTGGCCGCAAATGGCGAGAGCTACTGGTGGCCCTGCAACTGGAGGCGCGCTTCAGTAAACGCGATCTGCTGCTTAGTTATCTGAACCGGGTGTATCTGGGGGTGGGCTGGGGCTTTGAGGATGCCGCCCAGCATTTCTTCCGAAGGTCGGCCCGGGATTTAAGCCTCGAACAGGCGGCCCTGCTGGTGGGCCTGCTGCCCTCCCCCAACGGCCATGACCCCTGTGCCTTCCCCCGGGAGGCCCTCAGCGCCCGCAATGGGGTGCTCACAAAAATGGCAGACGAGGGAAGGCTTTCTTCCGACGATGCCCGCCGCGCTAGGCGCACCCCAGTGCTCCTAGACGCCAAGGCCTGTGGCGGCAAAGAACGGCGACCTGCCCCTTTTTATACCGACCAGGTGCAGCGGGATTTGGAGAATCTGCTGGGTCCAGAGGTCGCGGCGGAAGGGAATTTTCTTGTGGAAACCCATCTGGATCCGGTACTCCAAGAGGTGGTTGAAACCAAGCTGCGGGAATACCTGCGCAAGGAGAACGGTGGGGGGGTGCAGCAGGGGGCCGTGGGGGGGCCGGAGAGCCGGCGGGGGGGGGGGCGGGGCCGGGGGGGGGCCAAGGACTACAACACCAGCCAGTTCAACCGAGCCACCCAGGCCCTGCGTCAACCGGGCAGCACCTTCAAGCTGATGACTTATCTGGTGGCCCTGGAAAGGGGCCTGAAGCCTTGGGATCCAGTGAGCTGTGACCCGGTGGATTGGGGCGGCCAGAGTTTCAGCAGCGGCTGTGGCGGCTCGCTCAGCCTCAGCCAGGCCCTGGCGATTAGTAGCAACACCGCCGCCCTGCGCCTGGGACGCCGCTATGGCCTGGAGGCGGTAGTTAAGAAGGCCCGTGATCTCGGCATTACCACCCCCCTGGCGGCGGTGCCAGGGCTGGTGTTGGGGCAGAGCGAAACGCGGCTTATGGAAATGACCGCCGCCTATGGGGCCATCGCCAACGATGGGCTTTGGATGGCCCCCACCACGATCCGGCGGCTAACCGATGCTGAACCCTGTGCCAATCCGGCCAAAAATTGCCGCCAACCAAGCCGCACCGCCACCAGTGGCCGGCGGGTGATTCCCCCAGGCCAAGCCCGGCTGATGCAGGGCCTGTTGCGGGGGGTGGTGCAGGGGGGCACCGGCACGGCCGCCTCCCTAGGGGGCCAAGAATGGGGCAAAACCGGCACCACCAACGAGGGCCGCGATCTGCTGTTTATTGGCTATGAACCCAGTCGCCATTGGATAATGGGAATCTGGCTGGGCAACGACGACAGCAGCCCCAGCGGCGGCACCAGTGGCCTGGCCGCCCAGCTTTGGGGCGACATCATTCGCAGTGCTGGCCGCGGCAGCACCAGCGCTGAAGCGAAACGATGAAGATTCCTCGGCTTTGGCTGCTGATCGCAGGCCTATTGCTGGGAATCATCGTTTTTTCAATGGTGCTGCAGGCGATCAGCAGCGTGCTTTGGCAGCTGAGTTATTGGCTGCCCTCCTGGCTAGTGGCACCAACGCTGTTGTTGCTGGTGGGCGCCCTGGGGCTGGCCCTTTATCCCCTGCTGTTGCCTTGGCTAAAAGGCCGGGGCCAAGGCCGTGGACCCAAACTCAGCCCCCAGGCCCCCGGCAACCGCCAGGAGGCCGCCCGCCAAAACCTGGCGGCCATAGACCAACAGCTCAGCGGCATTCGTGATGCCGTGGCCCGCCAGGCCCTAGAGGAACAGCGGCGCCAGGTGGAGGAATCCCTCCAGCGGGGCGATTTAATCGTGGTGGTATTTGGCAGTGGCTCCAGCGGTAAAACCTCTTTAATCAGGGCCCTGCTCAACGATCAAGTGGGAACCGTGGGCGCCGCCATGGGTTCCACCAGCCGCAGCCACAGCTATCGCCTGCGGCTCCAGGGCCTGCAGCGGTCAATCCAACTGCGGGACACCCCAGGCATCCTCGAGGCCGGCGAGGGGGGGCTGGAGCGGGAACAGGAGGCGCGCCAGGAGGCGGTGCAGGGGGATCTGCTGCTGTTTGTGGTAGATGGCGACCTGCGGGCCAGTGAGTTTGGTGTGTTGAAGGCCCTGGCCCAGCTGGGAAAACGCCTGGTGCTAGTGCTCAACAAATGTGATCTGCGCGGCGAAACAGAAGAACTGCGCCTCGTACAGCAGTTGCGGCGCCGCTGTGAGGGCTTAGTGCAGCCAATTGATGTGGTTACCGCCAGCGCCCAGCCCCAGTCAATTCCCAGGCCTGGCCAAAGACCCCTGCAGCCCCAAGCGGAAATCGAACGGCTACTGCGGCGGCTGGCCGCCGTGCTGCGGGAGGAGGGGGAAGAGCTGCTAGCCGACAACATTCTTCTGCAGAGCAGCCGTTTGGCGGAGGCCTCCCAACAACTGCTTACTCAACAGCGGGAACGGGAGGCCCAGGCCATCGTTGAGCGGTACAGCTGGATAGGCGCTGGCGTAATCGCCGTCACCCCCCTGCCGGGGCTGGATCTCCTGGGCACCGCAGCAGTGAATGCCCAGATGGTGGTGGAAATTGGCCAGGTTTATGGGGTGGCGATGAGCCGCGACCAGGGGCAACAGCTAGCCCTATCCCTGGGGCGCACCCTGGCCAGCCTCGGGGTGGTGAAGGGCGGGGCTGGACTCATCGCCAGCGCCCTCAGCCTGAATTTGCCGGCTTTGCTGGCCTCAAAAGCGGTGCAAGCTGTAACTGCCGCTTGGCTCACCCGCCTGGCCGGCCGCAGTTTCATTACCTATTTCAGCCAACAACAGGATTGGGGGGATGGCGGCATGGGGGAAGTGGTGCGGAAACACTTCGACCTGCAAAGGCGCGACCTAGACCTCAGGCGCTTCCTGGAGGCAGCCCTGGCCCGGGTGGTGGAGCCACTGACAGGGAAGGAGCGGCAATTACCGCCCCGCCAAGGGCCTCGGCGGGGGGCGGCAGCAGCGGACCCTGACGGTCCAGCAGCAGCACCATCAGCAGGTAAGCCAGGGCAATGGCCACCGACAGGGCCCCTGTAACGATTGCCACCCAACGGCCCCGGGGCTTGGCATTGCTCACTTTGTTTTACCCATGCAGCTCTGCTGCACCAATGCTGCCAGCTGGTCTAGGTGCTGATCTGTGGTGAAGGGATTACCTAACACCGCCTTAAGCAACGGTTGGCCAGCCAAATCAGGTTTTGATAACCAGAAGCCCCCCTGCAGCAATCGGCGGTGACAACCATCGCGCCAGCCCTGGTCAGGCCCCTGGTTGGCAAAGCTCACCAAATGCAGATCGCCGGGCAACAGCGCCACCGGTAGGGGGGCAAGCCTTTGGCGAAGCCCCTCAGCCCGCTGGAAGGCCCCCTCCAGCAGCGTGGCAATGCCTTCAAGGCCCAGGTGCTGCAGGCTGAGCCAAAGCTTCAACACCTCGGCCCCGCGGGTGCCCTGCAGGCCGAGTTCGCCCCCATGGGCCCCGGCGTGGGCGGGCTCCATGTAAGGCAAACCGGTGCCAAAGCTGTCTTGCAGATGCTGGGGATTGCGCAACAACAGCAGCGAGGAGGGCTTACTCACGCCTAAGAGTTTTTGGGGATTGAGGGTTACCGAATCGGCAGCACCAATGCCCCGCACCCGCCAGCGCTGGGAGTCCACCAGGCCACATACCGCCCCGATCGCCCCATCCACATGTAGCCATACCCCCTCCGTGCCACAGACGGCAGCCAGCTCCTGGAGGGGATCCACCAACCCCTGCACGGTGCTGCCGGCGGTGGCCACCACGGCAATCACCGGCACTCCCCGCTGACGACAGCGCCCCAGGGCAGCGGCTACCGCTTCCGCCTGCAGACGGCCCTGGGGGTCTAAGGGCAAACGCCAGAGGGATTCCAGAGGGAGCCCCATCACCCCTAGGGCTTTTTCTAAGGACACATGGGAGGCAGCTCCAGTGATCACCACCGCATCACTGCGGCCCTGGAGACCTGCGGCCCGCCGGGCACAAACCAACGCCATCAGATTGCTGAGGCTGCCCCCACTGGCGGGCACCCCTGAGGCCTCGGCCCCTAGGCCCAAGGTTTGGGCCAGCCAAGCACACAAGCCCCGTTCCAACCGGCTTAGGGAGGGGGATAACTCCTCCGCCAGCAGGTTGTTATTCATGCCGGCAGCAATCAAATCAGCGGCAATCGAAACACTCAGGGGCGGTGGATCCAGGTGGGCCAGGGCGCCGGGATGGTTGGGTCTAAAGCCACCGGCCATGAGCTGCTGCAGGTCTGCCAGCAATGCCGCCGCTTCCTTACCGTCCTGGCCTGGTTCCGCACTGGGTTGCAAACTCAAGCCCGGTCTGGGACCGTGCAGGTGGCTATCGCCCAGCCATTGGCAGAGCAGCTGGCTGGCCCCATCTAAAAAATCCTGCAAGCCAGGATCAATGCCCTGGGGGCAGGGGAACAGGGGCAATTCCCCTGGGCCGATGGCAGTAACGGGAGCAACCAAGCCAGGCAACCGTTGATCGGCCATTCTCACCATTGATGGATAACTCCTACGACTTCTGGATGGAACGGCTGGTGCGGCTGGCGGCCCAGGCGGGTAATCGGGGGGAGGTGCCGGTGGCGGCGGTGGTGCTTGATCCCCAGGGCCTGGCGATCGGATGGGGCAGCAACCGCCGCGAGGCCAGCCAAGATCCCCTGGGCCATGGGGAACTGCAGGCCCTGGCCCAGGCAGCCCGCCTGCGCCAGGACTGGCGCTTCAACCAGCACACCCTGCTGGTGACCCTGGAGCCCTGCCCCATGTGCGCTGGGGCCCTGGTGCAGGCCCGCATGGGCAGGGTGGTTTACGGCGCCAGGGACCCGAAGCGGGGTGCCCTGGGCAGCTGCCTTGACCTGAGCCGTTCGCCCACGGCCCACCATCGGATGGAAGTGGTGGCTGGGGTGCAGGAGGAGGCCTGCCGCCTGCAGTTGCAGCGGTGGTTTCAGCAAAAACGTTTTAAGCAGCAGCAGCGGGGTTCCGGAAGGCAGGTAGTTCCAGCTCCAGCAGATTGAGCAGCCGATCCACGTTGGCGGGGGTGCTGTTGGTGCCCATCAGGCCCACCCGCCACACCTGACCAGCCAAAACGCCAAGGCCCCCGCCGATTTCCACCCCGTGCTTATTAAGCAGGTGCAGGGCAAAGGCACGGCCATCAACCCCCTGGGGAATGCGGACGGTGGTGAGGGTGGGGAGGCGCAGCTCCAACGGCACATGTAATTCCAGCCCCTGGGCCTCCAGGCCCGCCCAGAGCTTTTCGCTGTTGCGACGGTGGCGGGCCCAGGCGTTTTCGATGCCCTCCTCACAGAGCAGGCGCAGCGCCTCCCGGAGGCCGAAATTCATATTCACTGGGGCCGTGTGATGGTATGTACGGTCGTTACCCCAGTAAGACTTCAACCCAGACATATCTAAGTACCAGTTCGGCACCTTGCTCTGGCGCCGATCTAATTTTTCCTCAGCCCTAGGCCCCATGGTGAAGGGACCAAGGCCTGGGGGGCAACTGAGGCCCTTCTGGCTGCAGCTATAGGCCAGATCCACTTGCCATTCATCCAGCTTGAGCGGCACTGCCCCGAGGGAAGTGACCGTGTCAAGCAGCAGCAAGCAATTGTGTTGGCGGCAGAGTTCGCCAATGCCCTCCAGGGGCTGGCACACGCCGGTGGAGGTTTCGGCATGGACGAGGGCCAAAACCGCTGGTTTGTGTTGCTCCAAGGCCTGGGCAATGGCCTCGAGGGTGAGGGCCTCCCCCCAGGGGGCCTCAATTACATGTAAATCTGCGCCGTAACGGCCGGCCATGTCCACCAGGCGTTGGCCGAAATAACCAATCACCCCAACAACAACACTCTCGCCAGCTTCGATGCTGTTAGCAATCGTGGCTTCCATGGCAGCACTGCCGGTGCCACTCACTGGAATCGTGATCCGATTATCGGTTTGCCAGGCGTAGCGCAGCATTTCCTGCACCTCGTTCATCAATTCGAGGTAGAGGGGATCCAGATGGCCCAAGGGCGGCCGGGCAAGGGCCTGAAGCACCGTGGGATGGGCGTTAGAAGGCCCTGGGCCGAGCAGCAGCCGCTCAGGGGTGGAGATCGGCTCAAGCCGCAGGCGGTGGGCCTCGCTCACGGTCTCAAGGACAGGGGAGAGCGAAGAAAGGGTCACGCGCCGCAGGAAAGTAATGAAGAAGATTATGCAGGGAGGTGTTTGGCCTCCGTGGGCCCCACTAATGAGGCTGCAAAAATGCTTGAGCCTGGCCTGAGGCTCAGCTCAACCGCCGGTGATACTGATTTCGGCTAGGCCCCTGGCCAAATGTTCGAAAGGCTCGCGCACAATTGATAGGTTGCCCACCCCTTGGGCGGCCAACTGCTCGGTGAGCACATCCGCCATCAGCAGAATGCCGCGGGCGGTGGCACCGGTGGGGACCCCCAGGGATTTGTAGGTGTCATCAAGGCCATTCAGAACCCTTTCATCAAGCATTCGCCAATCCCCTGCCACTAGGGCATAGGAGATGTAACGAAGGAAATAATCCATGTCCCGCAGGCAAGCTGCCAAACGCCTCGTGGTGTAGGCATTGCCCCCTGGCAACAACAATTCAGGATCAGCTAGCCAAAGGCGCTGGCTGCCTTCCCGCACGATTTCAGCGGCCTCCCGGTTGATGGTGGTCACGGCCGCCAAGCGGGTTTCAGCTTCGCCGAAGTAAGCCTCTAGGCGGTCCATGGCGGAGCGGTCGAGGTAACGGCCCTTTTGGTCGTAACTGCCGATTAGACCTGTGATCGCGTCCTGCATGACACCGATATCAGTGGCCGGAAACTAGCACCAGAAACGCTGTCAATCCCTTGAAACGGCTGGGATTCCACGGATCTGACAGAAACGGTTACCTGAGCAGGCAGACCGCTGCCCCCGCCCCCAAAAAGTAGCAATTGCTACAAGTTGGCGACCCACGGCTCCGTACCTTCCGCAAACCAACCAATTGTCCGAGTCAGTGCCATGGCCGTTGCCCCCCAAGACATCCTGCGTCGCATAAAGGATGAGGGCATTGAACTCATTGACCTGAAATTCACTGATCTGCACGGCAAATGGCAGCATCTCACCGTATGTGCAGACCTGGTGGAGGAGCAATCCTTCACGGAGGGGTTGGCCTTTGACGGCTCCTCTATTCGGGGCTGGAAGGCAATAAATGAATCAGATATGGCGATGGTTCCCGATGCAAATACCGCCTGGATTGATCCTTTTTATCGCCATAAAACGCTTAGCTTGATTTGTTCTATTCAGGAGCCCCGCAGTGGCCAGCCCTACGGTCGCTGCCCCCGGGCCCTGGCCCAAAAGGCACTTAATCACCTCGCCTCCACGGGGCTAGCAGATACGGCCTTCTTTGGCCCGGAACCGGAATTCTTTGTTTTTGACGATGTGCGCTACAGCTCCGGCTCCGGGAGCAGTTTCTACAGCGTGGATTCAGTGGAGGCCCCTTGGAACACGGCCCGCCTGGAGGAGGGGGGCAACCTGGCCTACAAAGTTCAATTAAAGGAGGGCTATTTCCCGGTTGCCCCTAACGACAGCCTGCAGGACATGCGCAGCGAAATGTTGCTCACCATGGGCTCCCTGGGGGTACCTATCGAAAAGCAGCACCATGAGGTGGCCACGGCCCAACATGAGCTAGGCATGAAGTTTGCGGAACTGATTACTGCCGCCGACAACGTAATGATTTACAAATACGTTGTTCGTAATGTGGCTAAAAAATATGGGCGCACTGCCACCTTCATGCCCAAGCCTGTCTTTGCCGACAACGGCAGCGGCATGCATGTGCACCAGAGCCTTTGGAAGGGGGGGCAACCCCTCTTCTTTGGCGAAGGAACCTATGCGAACCTCTCCCAAACGGCCCGTTGGTACATCGGTGGGCTGCTGAAGCACGCCCCCTCGTTCCTTGCCTTTACCAACCCCACCACCAACAGTTACAAACGGCTGGTGCCAGGCTTTGAAGCACCGGTAAATCTGGTTTATTCCCAGGGCAACCGTTCGGCGGCCGTGCGCATTCCTTTAACTGGCCCTAATCCCAAGGCAAAGCGCCTGGAATTCCGCTCCGGCGATGCCCTGGCAAACCCCTACCTGGCCTTTAGCGCCATGATGATGGCTGGCCTAGATGGCATCTGTAATCAAATCGATCCCGGCGATGGCACCGATGTCGATCTGTTTGAACTTTCAGCCGAAGAGCTGGGCCGCATTTCCACAGTGCCTTCTTCGCTAAATGGCGCCCTGGAAGCCCTTGATGGGGACAAGGACTATCTGCTAGCCGGAGGAGTATTCACTGAGGACTTCCTCAGCAATTGGATTTCCCTGAAATATGAGGAGGTACAGCAACTTCGTCAGCGACCCCATCCCCACGAATTCACCATGTACTACGACGCCTAGAGCCCTCTAATCGATATCACTAATTACAGCGCAAGCTTGAGGCCATAGGGCTCAGCCTCCACTGAATTATGCAGGCCCAGATGTTGACGCCATTGGCTCAACGGCCAATCCCAATGATCTTCCCAGCGCTGTAAACACAGGGGGGCGGCTTCAAGGCCAATACTCACCCCGCGACTGATGGCAGCGCTGAACTGCTCAAAATTCTGGATATCCAGCCTAAAACTTGCCATTAGAGCAGCATTATTGAGCAGCACATAAGCGGGAAAACCCACCTGGGTGGCCGTGATCGCCAGCACACCACTCTCACCGAAACGGGCCGTGCCAAAACCGGAAACCACATGGTGAATGTCGTGGGTGGTGGCAATGCGCTGGGTGAGCCACTCGGCCTCGCTCTCAATTGGCCGGGGCCGAAAGAAATCGGCGTCGTAATTGAGGCTACGGATCATCGTTGCGTAGCTGTGGCCGAGGCTGCCGGCGGGCAACTCTTCCAAGCTCTCCAGCTGGGGGTTAAGTGGTGGATAGCGACTATCCATTAGTTCGGCTCCCCCAGGCAGGGCCCGGAACCTGGCCAGGCATTGGTCCATCTGGGGAGAATCAATGAAATTGTCAATAAGATCAGCAATCGAACTAAGTTCGCCGCCGCTGCGGGCAATTTCACCCAGCAACTTCAGATTGCCAATACTGCGGAATATTTCCTTGAATCGCTCCATTGCCCATGGCTTGAGGAACTGGCGACTTTAGTCACGTTGGCCGCCAGGATCCGTTGAAATGGTGGGATCCCCTGGGCCCCCATGAGCGATCCCCTTGGCCAGCTGGCATATCAAACCCTGCAACAGGGCAGGAGCTTGGCGGGGCTCGCCCACAAGGAAATAAGCAGTCGCCTGATGGCCTGGCTGGCTCCCGAGGCCAAGGCCAACGTGGTTCCCTTGGCACCAGGTGTAATTGCAGAGTTGCGCAAGAGCATGGAGAGCCTGCTGGAGCTCGACTGGCACGAAGCCCAGCAGGGCCTTTACCCAAGCCAGCTGCTCTTTGATGGTCCGTGGCTGGATTGGTTTTTGCGCTACCCCTTGGTGTGGCTGGATCAACCGGCCATCTGGAGTCGCCGCAGTCGCCGGGATGTGCGAGACCTGCCAAGGGACGTGAATCCTGGGCAGTTTCCCGACTACTACCTCCAAAACTTTCACCATCAAACCGATGGCTACCTGAGTGATCGCTCCGCAGAGCTTTACGACCTGCAGGTGGAGATCCTCTTCAATGGCACCGCCGATGCCATGCGGCGGCGTCTGCTGCAGCCCCTGCTCACTGCCCTGCCCCACCGGGGCCCAGCCCAGCCCCCCCGCATCCTCGACCTGGCTACCGGCACTGGCCGCACCCTGAGGCAGTTGCGGGGGTCCTTACCCGATGCCCAATTACTAGGCATCGATCTATCCAGTGCCTACCTGCGCCAGGCAAGCCGCTGGTTAGCCCAGCTGCCTGGTGAACTTCCGCAATTGATCCAGGCCAATGCCGAGGCCCTGCCCTTTGCCGCTGGCTGCATGCAAGCAGTGACCTGCGTGTTTTTGCTCCATGAACTGCCAGGGGACGCCCGCCAGGCCTGCCTGAACGAAGCCTTCCGGGTGCTGGAGCCGGGGGGAGTGCTGGTGCTGGCCGACTCGGTGCAACTGGCTGATTCACCGCAATTCAGCGGCGCCATGGAAAACTTCCGTCGGCTCTTCCATGAGCCCTATTACCGCGATTACATCTCAGACAACCGTCCCGCAAGGCTTGGTGAGGCGGGATTCGTATCCATCCACGGCCAGTCGCACTTCATGACCAGGGTTTGGAGCGCCCGCAAGCCCATGGCCGAGGCCAGCTAGGCAAATTTGGTTTTCAAAGGTAAACAGAAAAGGGAAAAAACTTGTAAAAACATGGGGTCTCCGCTCAAATGGCTTATCGCCATTGGCATCTGATGATCAACCCCTTTCGGGTGCGCTGGCTTGAGGGCTGGACCTTCCAAACGGTTTTGTTGGGTGGTCGGCCGATCATTGAGGCCTATGGCTTTGGTGTTTGCCTTAAAGCTGAGATATTGACTGGGGAGAGCCCTAGGGATGCGGCTGATCGTTTGGTGCTAGCGGAGGATCGCTTGCGCCATTCTTTGCATAACGCCTGGAAGCGTGGTCCCCAGCAATTGCTCCAAACCGTTATTGACGGCGAGCAAAGGGAGGAGTTGGAACTTCAGGCCGATCTGCTACGTCGTTCCCAGCAACTGCTCCCCTCCCTAACCCCTAGGCAGGAAGTGATGCAGGGCTTGGGCCACTAGGAATCCGCCACCACCCCAACGCATCGCCCGCCAAAACCTGCCATCCCCACCCACTGACCACCAGTCCTGGGCCTCCAGCAGCTGGTGGACCAGCTGCTGACGCTGAAAACTACGGCGCTGGGCTAGCGATCTTGGCTTGCCTTGCTTCCCTTTCTTTGCCTCTCCCCGGCAGATAACCAACACCGTTGAGAGGTGATGCAGCCAATGCAGGGGCTTTTGCTTACTTGCCATTGGCCCCCGGCTGCCATCTGAAGGACACAATGAAGCAGCTGTGCCCGAGCTGCCATGGATCCGCTACCAACCGCTGCATTGGCCAAGGCCCGGGAGCTGCATGGGCTGCTCAGCATTCCCGAACGCCAATGGCATGAGCTCAAAAACCAAAGGGAAAGGCGGGCTGCTGAACAGCTAGCTGCCGCCATGGTGCAGCTACTGAATGATCCCGGCAGTGGTGAAGCCGAGGCCTTGTTGGCCAGTGCCCTGCGCTGGTTGCAGCGCCAACAGCATGATCCGGGCTGCCCTAGTCGCCAAAAGCGCTAACGGCGCTTTGCCAGCTGCAGCCGATTGCCCCGGCGGCTCCAACGCACATCGTCAAAACATTGGTGGATCAAAAACAATCCCCGGCCGCTGGGCGCCTCCAGGTCCCCAGGTAGTTTTCCGCGCCGGTGCCGTTGCGGCACACCTAAACCCTGGTCTTGCACCTGCCACACAAACCAACGGGGGCAAAGGATGCGGCGAATGCGCAGCGGTTTTTGGGGATCACCGCCGTTGCCATGGCAAACGGCGTTTACCAAGGCTTCCTGGAGGCCCAGGTGCAACAGGTCCCGTTCGGGGCTAGGGACAGGCTCCATCAGCAACTCGATCAGCGGTTGCAGCTGCAGGGTGGAGGGACTGATGAAATCACACCAACACCACCTGGTTGAAAGCCCCAGCCCTTGACCCATGGGTAAGTTGCCGGATGACTTTTTGATCCTATCGATCCGCCGTCGGCCGGTCGATGGCGGGATGCTTAAGCAATGCATCCAGCAAGCGCACCCCCCTCAATTGATTCACCAAGGGCAGATGCCCCTCAGGGGCCTCCAGGCTCCAGTTGAACGAGCGGGGATAGCGGGTCCAGATGCCTGCTGCCTTCCAGCCCAATCGGCCCCAGAGTTCCTCCCAGCGGCCACCGCACTGCTCCAGCAGACGCCGTTGCACCCGAAAACCGTAGCGACCGCCGGAATAAAACCACCACAGATCATCCAGGTGGCTGAGGTCGAGGCGGGGAATTGCCGTCACTTCGCTGAAGTACACATAGCCCCGCTGCTCGGCTGCGGTTCCAGCCAGCTGACGCAAGAAAGCACTGGTGAGTCGATCTGCTTCCTCAAACTGGCCTAAGAGGAGGGCCTTCTGCAGCTCCCCATAGGCTGGAATCCCAGGGCCAGGGTTAGGCAACCAACCGCCGGGCCAACGGCTTTCTAGTAATTGCAATTGCTGCGGATCCTGGGCAAGCCATTGCAAAAGCAAACCTATGGCCCCATTGCTGGCTTGACGTTCCTGGCTTGATAAGAGCTGCCAGAGCGGGTCGAATAGCTTTGGACCAAGCTGTTGAAGCTGGGGCCATTCCCGTTGCCGCTGCCGATTTGAACCGGCAAGGAAGCGATCCAGCAGTTCCTTTGGTTCCAAAGCCCCCCCTAAGGGGGCACCGGCGGCGGTGGATGGACTGGGACCAGACAACGTAACTAGACAGGCCAGTGGCCAGTATCGCAGCGGGCGACCGCCAGCTGCTAGTTGCCAGGGCCCAGCCCTGCCTAAGATCTCCGCTTTAAGGGGCACCCGTGGGAGCAGCCATCCAGTTTTTCCGTGGCGTTGATGAAACAGTTGTTCCCGATATCCGCCTAACCAGATCCAGGGACGGCATCACCGGCCAGGCCCTGTTTGTTTTTGAGGAACCCGTGGCCTTGGCCCCAGAAACCCTTGGGGACATCACCGGCATGTTTTTGCTGGACGAAGAGGGCGAGTTGGTAACCCGCTCAGTTAATGCCCGTTTTGTGAACGGCAAAGCCAGCGCCCTGGAAGCCACCTATACCTGGAAAAGTTTGGACGAATTCGAACGCTTCATGCGTTTTGCCGAGCGCTATGCCGCCAGCCACGAACTTGGTTTCAGCCAAAGCTGATCAGCCCATGAAATTTGCCCAGTGGTGCGCCTTCGCCGCATTACTAGCCGCAGCAGCCCTGCTCTGGAACCTAAGGGAAGTGTTGATTGAGCTGTTTGGCTCAATCGTGCTGGCCGTGGCCCTCTGCAGTTTGGTGGGGGCTTTGCAGAAACGCCTCGGCTGGAAACGCTGGCAGGCCTTGTTCTTGGGCCTGGGCCTAGTGCTTGGGTTGGCCCTTGTGCTGGTGGCTGTACTCGTTCCTCCCTTTGTGCAGCAGTTCGCAGAATTAATTCGCCAATTGCCCCAGGCGGCAGCCACCTTGGGGCAATTGGCCAATGGCAGCTTGCACCGCATCAGCCAGATGATCTATGGCCAAAACGATTTGCCGGAGGGCTGGCTGCAATCAGTTACCCAGCCATCCGACTGGGGCGTGGGCCGGGGCCTAGGTCAATTGCTGGGCTTGGCCGGCAACCTCAGCGGCGGTTTTCTGCATATGTTATTTGTGCTGGCCGTGGCGGTGATGGTTAGCGCCCAGCCCCACAGCTATAGAGAAGTGGCAATTTCGCTGCTGCCCTCCTTTTCCAGGCGCCGCTCCCGCCAGGTCCTTGACCTTTGTGGGCAAGCCCTCAGTAGCTGGATGGTGGGCGTGTTGATCAGTTCGGTATGTGTGTCGCTCCTGGCCTTCATTGGCCTCAGCCTGCTGGGGGTGAAGCTAACCATGGCCAATGCCCTGTTAGCAGGGCTATTAAACGTAATTCCCAACGTGGGCCCCACCCTTGGCACGGTTTTTCCGATGGCCGTGGCCCTGCTGGAAAACCCATGGAAACCACTGGCAGTATTGCTGCTTTATGTGGTGATTCAGAACCTTGAAAGCTATGTAATCACCCCTTCCGTGATGCATCACCAACTGAAGCTTTTGCCGGGTTTAACCCTGGCAGCCCAGGTGATTTTTACGGTGATTTTTGGTCCGGTGGGGCTGCTGCTGGCCCTGCCCCTGGCCGTTTGCCTACAGGTGATTTTCAGAGAACTGCTGATCCATGATCTGCTGGATGGCTGGAAACGTCCCCGTTGGCCATGAGAGTGAGCAACTCCGCCATTAGTTGGCCGGCTTTGCTGGGCAGCCTCGCCCTACTGGTGCTGGCGGTGTTGGCCTGGGAATTGCGCTGGGTGCTGTTGGTGCTATTTGGGGCGGTGGTGCTCGCTGTCGCCCTGGATGTGCCGGTGCAACTGCTTAAGCAACGGCTGGGGCTGCGGCGGCCCCTGGCCCTAGCCCTCGTGGTACTGGCCTTTGGCGGGATGGCCACGGTGCTGGGTTATTTGCTTCTACCAGAACTGGTGGAACAGGCCCAAACGCTTACCCAGCTGGTGCCTGTGCTATTGCAAAGGCTGGTACAACTGAGCGGTCAAGTAAAAGGCCTAAGTGATTTTCAACATTCCCTAAGTAACCTCTCCAGCCTAGAAACACTGCAACCCCTGGGTAGCCAGTTGTTAGGGATGGCTGGTGGTGCTGCAAATATCTCCGCCCTAATCTTACTAATGGCCTTGCTGGCAATGCTACTTTGCCTCGATCCCGATAGTCATACAAGGCTACTGATTGCTGCCACCCCACGCTTCTATCGGCAACATAGCCGTCGCCTTTTGGCCGAATGCCGGGAGGCCCTCGGCGGTTGGCTGGCGGGGATGACGATATCTTCAGTAATTGTTTTTTTGCTTACCTGGGCGGGTCTTGCCTGGCTAAAGGTGCCCCTTGCGCTACTTAGCGGCCTAATTTGCGGGCTACTTACTTTTGTGCCCACCATTGGACCGAGTGTGGCCACACTGGTGCCTGCGGCGGTAGCTCTTTTAATATCGCCTTTGCTTAGCTTGCAAGTGATAATCCTGCGTATAATATTACAAAATAGCGAAGCCTTTTTACTAACACCACTGCTGTTAAAACGCACTGTAAATCTTTTACCCACCGTGGCCCTGATGGCCCAATTGAGCCTTGGGGCATTACTAGGGTTACCTGGGGTATTACTAGCCCTACCATTTGTGGTGGTGCTTCAAGTATTACTTGAGGAGATATTTGTGAAAGAGATTATGGACCGCTGGACTTTGAGGGCCTCGATGGGCCAACGAAAGCCCAGGGACTAAGAAACAAAATCAAGGCTGCCAACCTATGGCTGCCAATGGCGAAGAAAACGCCGGTCCAGGTGAAGTTTTGGATTAGCAAAGTGATTTCCGTTCGCAGCTCCAGAAGAGCTAATACCATTAACAAAAGTATTAATGCTCGGGATACCTTCACGGGTTTACTGCAACTGAAGATGTAATTTTTTGGGGCAACTTACCTCCAAATAATGGCAATAAAGGCGGGATAACGCCAATACTTGACCAACCGCCTATGGCCACCCCCACAAACAGAGCAACCGCAAACCAGTGAAGACTTTCGCCGCCAAAGAGGAGCAGGGCCAAAATCGGTAACTCCGTGCAGATGGTTGTATAAACAGAGCGGGTAAGAGTACCGGCCACCGCCCGATCCACCTGATCTTCTACGGAGAGATTTGGCAACACCTGCTGTTGCTCCCGGATCCGGTCAAAAACCACCACGGTGTCGTTTACCGAATAACCGGCAAGGGTAAGCAGGGCCACGGCAAACAAACTATCCACCTCTACCCCAGCCAAAAGCCCTAACCAGGCAAATAGCCCCGAGGTCAACAGCACGTCATGGGCCAAGCAAACCAGCGCCATGGCGGCATAGAGCCTGGCGTAGCGGGCTGAAATGTAAAGGGCAACCCCCACAAAGCTCACCACGAGCGCCAATAGGCTGCTGCGCAGCAACTGCTCACCCAAAAGCGGCCCAATCGTATTGATTTGGGTGCCCTCCTGTTTAAGGGGGCCAGCAATTTTATTTAGTGCTTCCACAACTTCGCCACTTTTGGCTGGGCTGAGGGCAGCGGTTCGCAAGCTAATTGCCCTGCCCTCATCGAGCAGTTGCACCACCGCTGGTTCGGCTAGGGCCTTGCGGATGCTATCAACATTGAGATCAGCACATTTATCATCACAGAGGCGTTCCACCTGAATTGAGGTGCCACCAGTGAAATCAAGCCCTGGCTTAAGGGGCGAATGCAGTGGAGATAACCAGGAAAGAAACAAGCCCAAGAGGCTTAGAAACACCAGAATTCCTGTGATACCTAGACAAATTCGGCGGTAGCGGGTAATGCGAAAGCTGGGCTCCCGCAGCAGGGCGCCGGTGGAGGAAGTCATGGTTGGTTGGGGGCAGCCAGGAAGAGCCCGGGTCGACGCAGGGCGGGATAGCTCAGCAGTAGGCGCAGCAGGGTGCGCGTGCAGGTAAGGGCGGTGAAGAGGCTTAGCAGCACCCCCACGGCGAGGGTTATGGCGAAGCCCCTGACCAAGCCACTGCCCAGCCAACCGAGGGCAGCGCAGCTGATAAGTGTGGTGACGTGGCCATCAAAAATTGATGAGAAGGCACGGGTAAAGCCCACATCCACCGAGCGAAAGAGAGTATTTCCGTCTAACAACTCCTCTTTGGTACGTTCAAAGATCAAGATGTTGGCATCCACTGCCATGCCCACGGACAGGATGAAGCCAGCAATCCCCGGCAGGGTAAGAGTTACCGGAATCAGGGCATACATCGCCAGGTTGAATAGGGCATAGAGGCCCAAGGCCAAAACGGCCACAAAACCAGGCAAGCGATAGAGCACTACCATAAATACCCCCACCAGGCCAATGCCCACCAGGGCCGCCAGCAGGCTATTGCGCACATTCTCAGCCCCCAGGGTGGGACCGACGCTGCGGTTCTCAATGATTTCCACCGGCAGGGGTAAGGCCCCACCGCGCAGCTGCACCTCCAGGTCGCGGGCCTGATCAGCACTAAAGCCGCCGGTGATACTTGCGGCTCCGCCAGTTATCCCTGCGGTGGCGAATTGGGGTCCAACGCTGGCTTCACTGATGGAGCGGCCATCAAGCATGATCCCCAACAATCTGTTGCTGCCGGCGATTGACTTGGTGAGCGAAGCAAACTGGTCACCTCCCTCCCGGTCGAAACGCAGGGTTACCTCCCAATTAGGACTATTTGGTTGCTGCACCCGACCAGCATCAATGAGATGGCTGCCGGTGAGCAGGGGGGGATCAAATAGGCCAGCAATGCGACGATTGGTGTCTTGCAGGATTAGATCCAACTGTTGCTGTTCGTTTGCCCCTTGGGGGGCCTCTAAACCCAGCGATTTGAGGGTTTCTGCCAGGGGACCGCTCACATCTGGGGCCGGCTTGCCATCGGCTGCTTTGGCTTTGCCCTGGAGTTGATTCAGCTTGGCTTCGATCAGGCGCTTGAGGCGGAGCAGGCCGGTCATTTCCTGGTCGGTGCCAGCCTTCTGGGCCCGGAATTCGAGCATGGCAGTGGTGCCAAGAACCCCGGCGGCCCGGCGGGGATCCTGCACCCCTGGGAGTTGCACCACAATCCGGTCATTGCCGGAGGTGGTAACGGTGGCCTCTGATACGCCAAGCCCGTTAACCCGCCGTTCCAAAACCTCCTTGACAGCTTCGAGCTGCTTGCTGTCCACCTGGGTAATGCGGCCAGCCGGTTTAATCAATAGGGTCAACTGACTGCCGCCACGCAGGTCAAGGCCAAGGGATAGGGGCAGGGTGCGCAACACCAACAAACTTCCGATCGCCAAGGCCAGGATTAAAGCCAGCCAACCTTGGGGGCGCGTCATAGTTGCACCAAGGCTTGAACGGCTTCAACAATCTGGTGCGGTTGAATAATAGTTAGATTTTCCAACTTACCGTTGTAGGGGGTAGGGATGTCTTGGCTGGAAAGGCGAACTGGGGCGGCGTCAAGTTCGTCGAAGCATTGCTCAGTGATCAGGGCAATTAATTCAGCGGCGATTCCACCGGTTTTCATGCACTCCTCCACGATCACCACCCGATGGGTTTTAGCAATCGAGCGGCTAATGGTTTCCATGTCAAAGGGCTTAAGGCTGATTAGATCAATCAGCTCAGGGTCATAGCCCTGGTCCACCAGCTGCTTAACCGCCGCCTGGCAATGGTGACGCATCCTTGAATAAGTAATCAGAGTTATGTCTTTGCCCTCGCGCACCAATTCAGCCCTGTCAAGGGCACAGGTGTATTCACCAGTCGGAATCTCCTCGCTCAGATTATAAAGCAACACATGCTCAAAAAATAAAACTGGGTTGTTGTCTCTAATTGCTGCCTTCATCAGGCCTTTTGCATTGGTGGGTGTACTGCAAGCAACAATCTTGATGCCAGGGACGGCGTGAAAATAGGCCTCCAAGCGCTGGCTGTGTTCGGCGCCCAACTGACGGCCCACCCCACCGGGACCACGCACCACCGTGGGAATTGTGAAATTGCCACCACTGGTGTATCTCAGCATCCCCATGTTGTTGGAGATCTGGTTAAAAGCCAGCAGTAGAAAGCCCATGTTCATGCCTTCCACAATTGGCCGAAGGCCCGTCATCGCAGCCCCCACGGCCATGCCGGTGAAACTGTTCTCAGCAATCGGCGTATCCAGCACCCTCAGTTCGCCATATTTTTCATACAAATCCTTGGTGACCTTGTAAGAACCGCCGTATTGGCCCACGTCCTCCCCCATCACACAAACAAGGGGGTCTAGGGCCATCTCCTCATCGATGGCTTCCCGCAAGGCATTAAACAAAAGAGTTTCGGCCACGAAATCAGGCGCAGGGCGGCTGGCCGGCTGGATCCGGCAAGGGGCCAACTTATCAGTCTCTGGCAGCTAAGCCCAGGCTTCAACCCTGGGGTGCCCTACGGCCTGGCAGCAGGTCGCGCAGGCAAAGCAGCAACAAACCCAACGTCGTGAGGCCAAAACTGAAGCAAGCCAGGCTGGCACTGCCCACCAACAGGGTTTTGAAGGCAGTGGCAATCGACTGGGCCACCGGTTGGCTGTAGTGGGGGGGATGGTTTGCGTAGTACTCAAGTAGCCGCAGGGTCGTAAACACCGCCAGGGCACAAAACAGGCCACTGGTGAGGCCCCCCCCCAGATAGCTGAGCGGCCGGGGGGCGGATTCCGGGCGGGGCGAGGTCTCAACCATGGGGGGGGCGGGGAGGCAGGAATGAACAGACCCAGCTCTCGAAGCCATTCTCCTCGAGGCTGGACTGCAACTGCTGCTGGGCGGCGGCGGCGGCAGTGCGATCGGCAAACAGGGCAAACAGGCTGGGGCCTGAACCACTCATGGCCCAGGCCAGGGCTCCAGCCACCCCCTGCAGTAGCTGGAGCCCCGCCTGCACCGATTCTTTTTCCGCCGCCACCAGGGCCTGGAGGTCATTGCGCAGCCGCGGCAAACCCCACTGGTCGCCGTTGGCTTTGCTTTGCTGCAGAGCCTGCACAAGGGGCCCCTGGCGCAGGCTTTGGCGCCGGATTTCGAAGTCAACTTCAGCCGTTAGGTAAAAGTCGCTGCGCAACTCCCGGCAGCGGCCATAGGCCCAGGGGGTAGACACACTCACGGCCGGGTGTTTCAGCAGCAGCACCCCCAGGGCTGGGGCCCCCACCAGGGGCTCCAAGCATTCGCCCCTGCCGAAGCAGAGCTGACTGCCACCGGCCAGGCAAAAGGCCACATCAGAGCCCAGGGCTGCCGCCAAGCCATGGAGCTCAGAGGCGGTGAGCTTTAAGCCCCAAAATTCGCTCAATCCCAGTAGGGCCGCCGCCCCATCGCTGGAGCCACCGGCCAACCCCGCCCCAATGGGGATCCGTTTTTCCAGCCGGATCCTGGCCCCCAGCTCCGGCCTTGCAACGAACTGGCGCAACAGCTCGGCTGCCTTGATGATCAGGTTGCTGGCATCGAGCGGCAAGCTCGGGTCTGAGCATTCCAGCTGCAATTGGCCCGGGGCCGCAACGTCTAGGTGCAGTTGATCGCAGAGGTCGATGCTCTGCATCAACATTGCCAATTCGTGGAAGCCATCGGCCCGCTCGCCCAGCACCTCCAGGTGCAGGTTGAGCTTGGCGGGGGCTTGGAGCGTCAGCGGGCTCAAGGGGATGGGGGCAATCCAGCCGCCAAAGCTAGCCAGCGTTCCGGCGCCAATTCCTGGGGCCGCTGGTCAAGGCGCACCCCGGCGCCATGGGCCCAAGGTTCGAGCGCCCCTAGGGGCATCAAGCCGGCCAAGGTGTTGCGCAACATCTTGCGGCGGGCACCAAAGCAACGCTTAAGCAGGCTTTCCAACTTCTTGGCTAATTCAGGCTCAAGGCTCTCCGCCCGGGGCTTCAAACAAATCACCTCAGACATCACCTTCGGGGGCGGCTGAAAACAGCGGGGGGGCACGCTACAGATCGATTCACATTCGGCCTGGAGCTGCATTCGCACACTGAGGCCACTGAAACAGCTATGGCCCGCAGGGGCGCTAATGCGGTCGGCCACCTCCTTTTGTACAAGCAAAACCAACCGCTCGTAGCGATGGCTACTGGGTCGATCTAGGCGCCCCAATAACCGTTCCAGCAAAGGACCTGTGATGTTGTACGGGATATTTGCCACCACCTTGGCGGCCGGCGGCAGAGCAAGAGCTAAGGCGTCACCCTCCAACAGCACAAAGCGCTCGTCCCTGGCGAACTGCTGCCGCAAACCCACCACCAGGTCGCGGTCTAATTCCACGGCATGGAGCTTTTCAATCGGGCTGTTTAGTAAGCGCTCGGTAAGCGCCCCCCGCCCCGGCCCGATTTCCAGCAATGTGTCCCCAGGCTGGAGATCCGCGGCCGCTGCAATCTGATCCAGCACCCTGGCGTCCTTCAGCCAGTGCTGTCCAAAACGCTTGCGGGCGGTGTGGCCTGAGAAACCCATCTACCAACTGTGCCTTAGCCGATAACCCCGCAGCCACGACAAGATCAACTTCACCCCCTCAGAGCGTTAAGCCCCTTGTTGCTTGCCCTCGGCATCTTTGTGCTGGTGCTCCTGGCCACAGCCCTGGAGTGGACCCACTTGAGCATTGCTGCCCTGTTGGGGGCCACGGCAATGCTGTTGCTGGGCATCCTTAGCCCCCCCCAGGCGGTGGCCAGCCTCACTAGCGGCGGCGGCACCATTGCCCTGCTTTTCGGAATGATGTTGGTGGTGAGGGCCCTGGAGTCATCCGGCGCATTCAATGGCCTCGCCCACCAGCTAGTGCAATGGTCTGGGGGCCAGGGCCATCGCTTGCTATTGGGGTTAGTGATTTTGACCGTGCCGGTGGCGGCGGTATTGCCCAATCCCTCGGCGGTGTTGTTGATTGCCCCCCTATTGCCCCCGTTGGCCAGGGAATTAAATCTTGACTTCAGGCCCCTGCTAATTCTGATGGTGTTGGCAGCAAACAGCGCCAGCCTGCTCACATTGGTAGGAGATCCAGCTATTTACATCATCGGCACGGGGATGGGTTGGAATTTTCTGCACTATTTACAGCAGATTACTCCGGTGGCCCTTTTGGTAATCGGCGCTCTACTCTTAACTTTACCTCTGCTATATCGCAAGATCTGGCACACAAAATTACCAATCACCACAATTAAGCCAAGGCCTGCCCACCACAAGGAAGCCCTGCCTTGGCTGTTGGCGGTGGCGGCTTTGATGTTGGTGCTGTTTGTCACCGGAGATAGTTTGCCAATCCCGCTTGATCCCTCAGCCGTGGCGCTCGGGGGGGCAGTGGCAACACTATTTATTAGTCATCACAGTGGGCTGCGCTCGGTTGATCAATTATTGGCTGATATTGATTGGGCAACCTTAATATATTTTGCGGCGGTTTTTGTGCTGGTGGGGGGCCTAGATCGCAGCGGTGCCCTCAACAGCTTGGCGAGCCAAATGGCCCAAAGGGTCACTGGGAATCTCTGGGCCAGCAGCATGTGGCTCTTGCTGGTTAGTGCAGCCCTCTCGGCTCTCATCCCCAATATTCCCCTGGTGGCCGCCCTCACGCCGCTGCTGTTGGCCGCCTGTCGCCAAGGGGGACTTTGGACGGCAGGCATGCCGGCAGAAGCTGCATTCCCACTCTTTGAAGCGCTGATGCTTGGCGTGGTGATTGGGGGCAGTGCAACGGTTATCGGTTCCTCCTCAAACCTGGTGGCGGCCGGGGTGGCCCGCCAGCACCAATCCAGGATTGGCTTTCGCACCTGGTTGGGATTTGGGCTGCCCACGGTGGCTTTGCAACTGGTGGTGGCCTGGTTGTATTGCTGGTGGAGTGCCAGCGGCTCAACCCTCCAGCGTTAGCCAGCGCACCCTGGTCCGCAGGGGCGGCAATGGCACCAGGGCCAGCACCATCTGCACCGAGGCTGCTTGCCACTGGGGGTTCTCCAGCAACCAGCAGCCAAAGCCCCGGCGAATCCGCAGGCGCTTGCGGCCATCGCAGGCGGCCACCCCCCAACCATCGGGGCCACAACGGCTGCGGCCTTTTACCTCCACCAACAGCAGCCGATCTGGTTTCGCCAGCAGCAGGTCAATTTCGCCCCAGCGACAGCGCCATTGCTGGGCCAGTAACCGCCAGCCATGGCGCTCCAAGGCAATTAGGGCGCGCCGCTCGGCCCAAAGGCCTTTGGTGCTGCTGCTGGGCTGGGAAGCCATGGCCAGGGCCTGGGGATCCCCCTAGGGTTCCCCCATTGGCGCAATGGCGATGGCAAGGTGGCTGGCAATAATTTTGATGGCCCTAGGGCTTTTGGGCGGCACTGGGAACTTGGGACCGGCCCTGGACCTCGCTAGTCCCGCCGAGGCAGCCATGGACTACGCCAAACAGGTGTTGATTGGCGCAGACTTCCATGGGGCAGATCTGCGGGCCACCACGTTCAATCTCACCAACCTGCGCGACGCCGATTTCCATGGGGCCAACCTTGAGGGGGCCAGTCTGTTTGGAGCGAAATTGCAGGACGCCGACTTCAGTGACACCAACCTGAGGGGTGCCACCCTTGATTCAGCTGTGTTGGATGGCACCAACCTCAGCAATGCCGTACTGGAAGATGCCTTCGCCTTCAATACCCACTTCAGCAACGTGACCATCAGCGGCGCTGATTTCACAAACGTGCCTTTCCGCGCCGATGTACTTAGGGATCTCTGTGCCAGGGCCAGTGGCAGCAATCCGGTAACCGGGCGGTCCACCCTCGAAAGTCTCAACTGCGCTTAATTCCATGGCCTTTGATTCCCGCAGCCTTGAGCGACTCCAAGCCCTGGGTCGCCAGTTACCCCAGCCCCTCCCCACCCCTAAGTCCCAGCCGGCAAAACCCCCTGCTGCGCTGCATCCAGTGGAAACGGAGGAGGACCCCCAAGAGTTATTTAGGCAGCTAATCAAGGTGAGCCCCGATGGCAAGGTGCCCGACCACCTGTTAGCCCGCCTGCGGGAAATGGAAGCAAAAGCAAAGCCAACGGCGGCTCAACAGTCCGGAAGCACCGCGACCGAACCGGCAAAGGCAAAATTGCAACAGCTGCGAAAAAAACAACAAAAGCAACCATCTGAAAGGCTTAATCCTGACAGTGAGCTCTATACCGCTTTTCAGCAATTATTACTTGAGGAAGACGACTAAGCCCACGGCTAGCCGTCAACTAAAATGCCTATCAATCTCTTTTAGTTTGAACTAAACCACCGCCACTTGATGGCAACGGCGTTCATCTAAAGACTGTAGATATTTACGTTCAAGGTAATACAACTCCTGAAAACGCAGGGCATCGGCATTGAGCTCCTGGAACAGGGCACCAATGCGGCTCTCGCCATCGCCGCTATCCCCAGGGCCAGAGCGATCCGCCTCCAACAGGCGAGCAATGCAATTCTCCAGGGTTTGCAGCCGCTGGGTGCCCCAGGCCTCCAGCAGGTGCTTACAGCGCCGCAATACCCGCTGGCGTTCGAGGCTGGCGGTGGTACCCCGCAGCTGCTGGGAGGGATTGCCCAGGGCCAACTGCTGCAACTCATTGGGCTCCAGCAGGGGGGTGAGCCGGTGCAGCAGGGCCGAGTCCTCCTCCAGCAGGCGATCACTCAACAGCCGTGGCAAGTCAAGCCCCGCCAGTTCATCCCCCGGGGCCAGCCCGCGGCTGATCGGTTCCAGTTGACCCACCCCCAGCTTTTCCTCCTCCAGCTGAGACAACTGGGCCCAGAGCTTGCGGTGGTGGGGCAAGCCGAATTCCTCCAATTCCCGTTGGCGCAGCTCCAAGCGGATCTCCCCCCGCAGCTGGGGACAGTGGAGATAAAGGAGCAGCAATTGGGCTTCGGCCCGTTCGCGCACCCCCGCCTCACCGGGTTGACCATGGCGGCTAGAGCGCCCGTGCCAGCGCTGCCCCTTCACCTGCTGGCGCAGGTCCTCCTCCAGCTGCAGGGCGAGGCGGGCCTGGCCGCCGGATAGCCGTTCGGCCACCTGCTGCAGGTAGTGGCTGCGCAGGGCCGACTGGGGCAATTTGCCCAGCAGCTCCACCAGCCCCTGCACCGCCTGTTGAAACTGGTCGGCCTTGGTTAGGTCCCGGCCCTCGAGCAGTTGCTCGATCTGCCAGTCAAGCCAAAGGGGCGCCTTGTCGAGCAGGGCCAGGTAGTCGGCAGGGCCCTGCAGGCGCAGGAATTCATCGGGGTCCTTGCCGGCGGGCAGATGTAACACCCGCAGCTCCAGCTGCCCCTGCAGGGCCTGGTGTTCCACCTCACCGATCGTGCGCTGGGCGGCCCGCACCCCGGCGCCATCCGCATCGAAATTAAGCACAATGCGGCGGCTTTCGGAGCAGCGGCAGAGCTGGGTGATCTGGGCACTGCCCATGGCCGTGCCAAGGGCAGCCACCGCCTGGCGCACCCCGGCCGCATGCAGGGCAATTACATCGAAATATCCCTCCACCACCACAGCACAGTCGGCCCGACGAATCGGATCAGCGGCCTTATCGAGGCCAAACAGATTTTTTCCCTTTTCAAACACCTCCGTTTCCGGGGAATTCAGATATTTGGGTTCGCTGCCATCCAGGCTGCGACCACCAAATCCAATGATCCGCCCCTGGCGATCGTGGATCGGCACCATCAAGCGATGGCGGAAACGGTCATAGAACCCCTGGCCCCCCTTCCTGGCCACCACCAATCCCGCCGCCTCCAATTGCTCAATCGGCAGCTGCTCCACCTTCTGCAAATAGTTGATCAAGCCATCCCAGCCCTCAGGGGCATAGCCCAGCTCAAAGCCCTCAATGCTGCTCTCATTAAGACCGCGCTGCTCCTTGAGGTAGGCCAGGGCAGCGGCCCCCTCCAGCTGGCGCAGGTTGCTCCGGAACCAGCCGCTGGCCAGGGCCAGCACGCGATAGAGCTGCTCCCGGCGGGAGAGCTGTTGCCGCAGTCTTTCCTGTTGGGGGGCATCAAGGGTTTCCACCGGCAGCGAATAACGCCGGGCTAGCTCCAACACCACATCGCTGAAGCTCTCACGCTTCAGCTCCATCAGAAACTTGATGCTGTTGCCGCCGGCACCGCAGGAAAAGCAGTAATAAAACTGCTTAGCCGGTGACACCGTCATCGATGGTGACTTGTCGTCGTGGAACGGACAGATACCGACGAATTCACGGCCCTTCTTTTTGAGCACCACGTGCTCACCCACCACATCAACGATGTCGGCGCGTTCCTTTACCGCCTCAATGGTGCGCGGGTGCAGCCGGGGAACGCTCACGCTGCGGGGGGAAGGTTTTCCATTCTCCCCGCTTCAGGCCCCATTCACCAGGGGGTAGCTACGCCATTGGGGCGCGGCGGCCGAGGGGGGCCTCACCAGGCGCCAGGTCTGCCCCTGCTCGCCCCGCAGCAACAGCACTTCGAAACCACTGTCCACCTTGAGGGGATCCCCGGGCAATTGCCAATCAAATCGCCCTTGCAACCGCCAGGCTTTTTGACCCTCCACCTCGGTGCTGCCCTGCTGCTCAAGGCGCACCCGATTGAGGCTTGGTTTGCCCTCGGGGGCGGGCAGGGCCAGGGCCGAGGCCAGTTCCGCCTGGGTGAGTTGCACCTGCAGGTCCAGGGCCTGGAGCAGCACCTTGCGGGGCGGTTGGCCCAGATTGGAGCAAGCCCCCAGGCTCACTAGCAGGATCAGGCCCAGGATCCAGGCGCCCAGGCGACGCAGACTTGGCAGCACCGGCAACATGAGAGGCAACCAGAGTTCAGCATGATCGGATGGCTGGAGGGGCAGCTGGGCTGCTGCTGGTGTGAGGGTCCTAGGGCGGGATTGCTGGTGATCTGCGCCGGCGTCGGCTACGAGGTGCAGGTGCCCCTCAGCCTCCACGGCCGCTGGCAGGGCCACCCGGCGCCAGCCCCCATCAGCTTGCATATCCACCACCTCCAGCGGGAGGACAGTGCCCAGCTCTATGGCTTTGAGGAGCGGCGCGAACGGGATCTGTTTCGGCTGCTGATCAGTGTGAACGGCGTGGGGCCCCAGGTGGCCCTCGCCCTGCTTTCAGCCCTGGACTTCGAAGGCCTCGTGGAGTCGATTCTCACGGGCGACCTGGCCCGCTTGAGCAGCGCCCAGGGGGTGGGCAAACGCACCGCCGAACGCCTAACGGTGGAACTGCGCAGCAAATTGGCCGACCGCTTCGATGGCGGTAGCCCATCGGCCCCATGGCTGGTGCTGAACGGCGGTGCCCCTGCCCCCTTAGCGCTTAAGCAGGAACTGGAGTTAACCCTCACCGCCTTGGGCTACGGGCCCGTGGAAATAGGCGAAGCCCAACGGGCCGCTGCCCAGGCGGGATGCCAGCCAGAAGCCGGCATCGACGACTGGCTACGGGAATGTTTGAGCTGGTTGGGAAGACAAATTGCCTAGGCCGGCCCCCGGGGCGTTAAGGTGGCAGATTGCACCGATTCGGGCCGAACCCCCGCATGCCGCTTAATACAGAAAAGAAGCAGGAACTGATCAACAGCCATCAGACCCATGCCACCGATACCGGTTCGGTGGAGGTGCAAGTGGCGATGTTGAGCGAGCGCATCTCTCAACTATCGGGCCACCTGCAGGCCAACAAGCACGACTACTCGTCCCGCCAGGGATTGCTCAAGATGCTTGGGCGACGTAAGAGCCTGCTCAGCTACCTCAAAAGCCAGAGCGTCGAGCGCTACCAAACCCTGATCGCCAAGCTCGGCATCCGCGGCTGAGGCCCTATGGCAGCCAAAGCCAAGCCAAGGCCCAGTGCTGCCCCAGGGGGTATTCCCCCTGAGGTCTCAAATCGCATGGCCCGCCGGGTGGCAATCGCCACTGGCATACCCACGTTTATGGGCATGGGGGTATTTATCACCAGTTACTGGCTGGTATCCCAACAAATTGTTGACATTGCACCGGCGCTAACCCTGATTAGTTCCGGTGCTTGTTTTTTATTAGGTTTAGTGGGCTTGAGCTACGGCCTATTTTCCTCCAGTTGGGAAAAAAAACCCGGCAGCCTGCTGGGCTTTGAACAGATCGGCTTAAATATCAAACGGCTGCGCAGCGGCGCAACTGCACCTCAAAACGGGCAGCGCTAAGACTGGCCGCAGCGGCCTCGCCATTATTTACACAGAACTGGTGACCCAAGCGCACGTAACAAAGCTGGTCATCGGATTTCACTTGGGCTATCACCGGCACCCTTAGACCGAGCAATTCAGGATCAACCCTGTGTTGCTGTAGGCATTCCCTTAATTGATGTTGTATGGAAATATCACCTGCCTGCTGGGGATTGAGCATAACGAGCAATAGGGAAAGCTCATCAATCAATGAAACATCCTCAACAATCAGCTGCACCCGTTCATCACGCCGGTCCACCGAGGCCCACATCAATAAACGGGCATCGGTCATCAAGTGGTCGCTGAGACGCGCATAGGTTTTTGGAAATACCACCGCCTCGGCACTGCCGGTAAGGTCTTCCACTTGGAGAACGGCCATGCGATCTCCCTTTCGGGTGGTCACCAGGCGCATCTCAGGCACCATCACCAGTAAAGAAATGCGGCTCTTATCAGCCTGCTCCTCCAAACTGGCCAAACCAATGGGCGAAAGCAACCTGCTGGTACCCCCCAGCTGCTTAAGGGGATGGTCTGATAGGTAGAAACCAACCAGTTCCTTTTCCAGCTTCAGTTTTTCCGTTGGGTGATAATCGTTTACGGCCTTTGCCCTTGGCGCCGTGCTCAGGGGATCTGCCCCTTCGCTTTCGGCCGCCGAACCCAATAGATCCAGCAGGCTGCCCTGGCCGCTAGCCCGGTCCCGGGCCCTGGAGCTGGCCCAGTCGAGCAACAAATCCAGGTCTGCAATTAATTGGGCACGGTTACCGCCGGGTTCCATTGCGTCAAGGGCGCCACAATGGATAAGCGACTCAAGGGCGCGGCGATTAAGCAAACCACTGGCCCCGAGGCGATCACAAAGGTCAGCCAGGGACCGATAGGGACCATCAGTTTCACGGGAACTTATTAAGCCCCGAATCGCGCCCTCGCCAAGATTACGTACGGCGGAGAGTCCGAACAAAATTCGCTTGCCTTTGGGGGTAAAATCAATGCCGGATTTATTTACATCGGGAGGCATTACCTCAATCCCCATTGCATTACAATTGGCTATATAACGTTGCACCTTATCGGTAATACCGGCATTAACCGTGAGCAAAGCAGCCATATAGGCCACTGGATAGTGAGCCTTCAAATATGCCGTTTGATATGTAACAGCTCCATAGGCCGTTGAATGGCTCTTATTGAAACAATATTCAGCAAACAAAACCATTTGATCAAATAGACTATCGGCAACATTTGCATCCACCCCACGGCCCTGGGAGCCAGTTACAAAAAGAGTGCGATGTTTTTGCATCTCTGAAACTTTTTTCTTACCCATGGCGCGACGCAGCAAATCCGCCTCCCCTAGGGAGTAACCAGCCAGATCCTGGGCAATGCGCATAATTTGCTCTTGATAAACCATGATGCCATAGGTTTC
>Ga0114963_10000293_pt1 | contig 32814 bp, 48 predicted proteins | sample C_131016_EF_Meta_FD_87019 | JGI IMG/M metagenome (GOLD analysis project Ga0114963, IMG submission 87019) | Freshwater microbial communities from Lake Croche, Canada to study carbon cycling - C_131016_EF_MetaG | ecosystem: Environmental > Aquatic > Freshwater > Lake | place: Lake Croche, Canada... | reverse complement strand
GCTTTGTTCAACAAGATTTTCCCTCACTTTGACCAGCTGCACTCGTTTCTCTATTCAGCAGAAACCACAAGGTTCAGTATTGATTTGGGTGCAGCCGTTCCTCAAGAGGAACACAACAAGATTCCTTCACTGACCCGTGCGCTTAATGACGAGTGGTTGAGCAGCAACGCTGACCAGGTGTTCTCCACCGCCGTGACATGGGCGCTGGATTACAACAGCACATTTATCAAGCTGGTTATCAACAAAGGCATTCACCCTTACATGGTAGAGCCAGCCACGATGGGGGTGTTACGGGAAGACACGCCTTATCTGGACCGCCAAGAAGCGTTTGTACAAACGTACTACATCACCAAATCTGAGTTGTACAACCGTTTGTACAGTCATCCTAATCGTGAAGCCATTGTCAAACGGGTCGAGAGTACCCAGCACGAGCGTACAGAGATAGCCAACGGGATTGAGCGCATCATTTTGAGCCAATCTAATCCCACGATGTACGGTAACGTGAACCTCGACCTTGCAGGCATGAACCGCTACAAGGCCACGGTTGCGGAAGATACGGTAGAAATGACTGAGTTGTGGGTGTGGAATGACGACACCAATGACTATCAAGTCGTTACCAAAGCAGACCCAGATGTCATTATTTACGATAGACCAGGCGAAACTGTATTTCTAAAGGGCGAGTGCCCATTTGTACAGATATGCCCTAACCCTCTGTACGACTACTTCTGGGGTATGTCAGAAGTACAACGTCTAATTTTCCTGCAACAGCTACGCAACAAGCGTATGGCAGAGATTTTGGACCTGCTAAGTAAGCAAGTTTCACCGCCTACAGCGTTGATTGGCTTTACAGGCATCATGGATGAGAAGAATTTTGCCCTTAACAGGGCGGGTGGCTTGCTGGCAACCGACATGCCAAGCGCAAAAGTAGAGAAGTTAGCCCCACAAATTCCACCAGATTTGTTTCGTGAAATAGGTGAAATCGACTTGATGTTTGAAGAAGCGTCAGGAATTGTTAGCGTTTTGCAAGGCAGAGGCGAACAAGGGGTGCGTAGCAGCGGTCACGCCAGCCAACTTGCACGTTTAGGGTCTAGCAGAGCCAAAAAACGGGCGCTGATAATAGAAGACAGCCTAGAAAAGCTCGCAACTTTGTATTTGAAGTGTATGCAGTCTTACAACAACACGCATTTCAAAGACATCAACGGTGTTCCGTTTATTGCAGAGCAATTTACAAGTGATTTTGTGGTGAAAGTGGACGCTCACTCCAATTCACCCATCTTTACAGAAGACCAGCGTACACTTGCCTTTAATTTGTTCAAAGCAGGTGTCATTGACAAGGAATCTTTGCTGGATATGCTGGACCCACCTATGAAGCAGCTGCTGAAAGACCGTCTGAAAAAGATGGAAGAGAAGCAACAGCAACAACAGCAACCACAGGCTCCACAAGCGCAGCAAAAACCTGAACCAAAAGGAGAAGAGTGATGGCAACGCAACAAGTACAGCCTCGTGCTGACCAACCGAAAGTAACCACTGGCTCATTAAAGCGTGGTGAACAAATGCCTAGCTTGACTTACCGTCAGACAGGGATTAAAAACACTTCTGGGCGTAGTCAACGTGACTACAACCGCCGTTAAACCCACTAAGGAGCTGCCATGTACGGACGCAAAATGAAGCGTAGTCGCAAGACCCGCCGTTAATAGGTTTCCCCCGCAAGGGAAAAGGGGTGTGGCTTCCTTCCCCTAACCAAAAGGTCGCCGCCTCTAACCTGGAGAAGACCATGCGTAAAGCTCGCAAAGGCCGTAAAAGCCGCAAGTAATCCGTAAGGGTTTGTCATGGGGTGCTGACATAAACTCACCCCACCTATTGACAAGATGTTTGTAAGTGTTTACAAACGCCGAAAAGGAGTGGTTATGAGTGTACCTGCCGATAAGTTGATGGAATTGATGAAAGGCTCCCGCAGTGCGGGTGGCGGCGATCCATCTTCTGTCAATATGCCAAGCATGGCAGACACAGGCGGTATGTCAGAGGCAGAAGCTCCTCCAATGGCTTCTCCCATGTCCACTCCCGAACCCAAAATGGGTACAAAAGAAGCTGCCATGATTAACATTGGCATGGCAATGGATTTGCTGGAACAATCCTTGCCTGCTCTTGGCTCTGAATCCGTAGAAGGACAGAAGGCACTGGCTGCTATCCGTCAACTGACAGGTTTGATGGGTCCAAGAAAGAGCAAAACCAACGAATTGCAGCAATCTGAGATACTTCAGATGCTACAGACGCTTCCACAGGCAGGTGGCGCAACGCCTGAAGGAAGAGCGATGGCACAAGCGCCGATTCCTGGTATGCCTCCGCAAGGTGGCGCACCTTCACCATCCCCAATGTAAGGAAACATCATGGATTTGTTCAAACCCCGTGGCGCAGCAGCCCCTCGCCGTCCTACTGATAACAATCAGCAGCACGGTGTTGTAACCAATACACCTCGCTTTTCTCAGCTTGGCGGTTTGTCGGCCTCTAACAAGGTTGGCAAAACTGGCATGGCTGTCCAGAAGCCTGGTGACGGCAAAAAAGTTATTTAACCAAGACTAGAGGGTAATCATGTCTTTAGAAAATCTGTCCTTAGAAGCTCGTGACGAGTTGGCTGCGCTGGCTCAAACACTTGCTGAAAACCCAAACACTCGCAAAGAATTTTTGCGGATGACCAAAAGAGTCAAGCCTGACTTGCCTATTCCAGAATTGGATATGGAAGACTACACACACAAAGCTGTCAGCAGGTCTGAAGAGCGTGTGCAGCAACTAGAAGCCAAGCTACGTGAGCGGGACGCTGTTGAAGAACTTAACAAGCGTAGACAAAATCTTTTGAAAAAGGGCAAGATTTCTTCTGAAGACGAGATTGCTGAAGTCGAAAAAATTATGCTGGAGCGTGGCATCAACAACCACGAGACAGCAGCGGAATATCACGCTTGGATGAAGCAGGCCGCTGTGCCGACTTCTTCTGGTTACAACCCTTCAGCTGTCAAGCAGTTTGATTTAGCAAGTTACTGGAAGAATCCCGCAGCAGCAGCTCGTAATGAAGCGGCAAAGGCTCTCAATGACCTGCGGAAACCTAGCAGGCCTATTGGGTTGTAAGAGGGTATTGTTTTTTTAATCTGTAAATAGGAGGCCTTATGGCTATTGGCGGCGGCATCCTACCAGCAACAGGGTCATCTCAATTTACAGAGTTGACCTACGTTACTCGTAGGGCTTTTATTCCCAAGCTGGTTGTCCAGCTTTATAACTCGACACCCTTGATGGCTGCACTGATTGCTAACAGTCAGCAGGCTTCTGGTGGTGTCTCTTCTGTAACCGTACCCGTGCAGGGCGCTCAGTTTGTGAACGCACAGTGGTCTGACTACTCTGGCTCTTTTGCCCAGCCTTCAGTCCAGCAAGGCGCATACAACGCTGAATACGACCTGAAATTGATGATTTCTCCTGTGCCTTTCCTGGGCATGGAGGGCGCAGTACAGCAGGACGCAGCGATTATTCCTCTGATCGAAGCTCGCATGAACGATGCGACCAACGTGATGATGGACGCAATGGCTACAGCCTTGTACAACAACACCACCAACACTCAACAATTTATCGGTCTGCCTGCTGCGATTGCCTCTTCTGGCACTTACGGCAACATTGACCGCTCTACCTACACTTGGTGGCAATCCAAACAATACGCTGCTGGCTCTGTGAACCCCACACGTCAGAACGTATTGCAGTACATTTCTGGCACAGTGAAGAACGGCGCTGAAATGCCTTCTTTCGGTGTATGCGGTTTTGGTACTTGGACCCTGTTGGCTCAAGACTTTGTGGGCCAAGAGCAGTATGTCATCACCCCTGGCTCTGGCTTTGACGGTGACCCTAACGGTCCTCAAGCTGCTTTCCGTGCATTGATGGTTGCTGGCGTACCTATCTACCCAGACCCATACTGCCCTGAAGGTACGATGTACTTCATCAACACCAACTACCTGTCTCTGTACATCCACGAACAAGGCTCGTTTGTGTTCACAGGCTTTGAATCTACACTTCCCAACTGGCAGATTGGTTATGTTGGCGCAGTTTTGATGATTGCTGAGTTAATCAACGTCAAACCTAAAGCCATGACCAAGGTGACTGGTTACAACTACCTCTCACTGTAAGGAGTACACACCATGTCTTTAAGCGCAAATAAAATCCTACTGGCAAATGCCGCAACGAACACCGCTGGTGCTTTTCTCCAGCCTCAGTCGCTCGGCAATGCTACCGCCATCGTTCCTGCTGGCTTCTATCAAGTGTTAGCAACCGCTAACGTGACTATTGAGATGAACACCAGCAACAACATTTCTAGTCCCACATGGGTTGTGGCTCTTGCCAACAACACCAGCGGTTTGATTTGGAGTGATGGAACCAACTACCGTGCCAACGTATTGGCTGGTACTCCTACTATTACCTTGTACGCATCCAATGGTGGTCAAGCCGCCAGCGGTACTTACAACTCATAATAGGGGTACGGCATGAATGCGAATCATGTAGGCTCGTTCTATCCTGACCAGTTTGGCAACTTTGCTGTTTGCACACCTTTAAGTTTTCCTATTTATTTGGGTGCAACAGGCAATGCAGTTGCCACACTTGCTCAGAACAACAATACGTCTTACATCGTTCGCCGTGTGACCGTAGCTGGTGCTACTGGCAGCGTTGCTCTTGCAAATGTGACCATTTTGACTAGCTCAGATGGAAACACATCCAATGCAGTGACCAACGCAGCCGCTCTAACAACCGTTACAGGCTCTACCAAGTTCCAAGATTTGCCTCTGTCAACCGCAGCGGCATCTACTGTGTACTCTGGTTCCTTGTATGTGTATGTTGGAACAGCAGCCGCAGCCAACAATGCAGTTGATATTACGGTTTTCGGTGACGTTGTAACGCTATGAGTGAGGTCTGGGTAACCAACGAAAGCGATAAGGACTTAGAAGCCTCTTTCGCTTTTGCAGATTACAAGTTTCCTAAAGGCAAGACCGTTCAGGTTCCTTTAGGAGCTGTAAAACACATTTTTGGTTACATGGATTCCAATAAAGAGAAGTATTTGTCCTATTTGGGCTTTATACGTCTTCACAGTGAACTTGAAGAAGGACTAGAGAGGCTTGCAAAGTTTAAAATTTCTGAGCAACCTCCCGAACAGAACCGCTCGTTACCCTCGGCGGTTGGCGTAATACCCTTGCGGATTGAAAAATCCGCAGGGGGAAAGGTCAATTCCAAAGCCGCCTAATTATGGACGCTAAATGGCAACCCTCTCGACTTATCTTACGCAAGTTCAGCGGCTGTTGCACGATGCCAATGGCGTTTTCTGGTCCGATTCTGAACTAACAGATTACATCAACGAGGCTCGTGAGAGAACAGTCAGGGATACTGGCTGTCTGCGAACCTTGCAGGTGACTTACACACCCCTGTCTAGTACAGGTGTGGCAGCAATACAGTGGGCGGCAGGCACAACTTTGACTGCTGGACAATTTGTATTCTCTGGCATCTTTATTTACCAGGTCGTTACGGGCGGCACGTTGGGAAGTACAGTCCCTCCCTACCCTTACGGTAACCAAGCCTACCCACCTAGCACGACTTTTACCGTGTCTGGAAGTACAGGCATGGTGTTCCAGTATGACTCGCCGTGTGAAGTTATCAGTTTGGGCGCTTTGCCTAATGCTTTGTATACGTTGGATGTTCTCAACGTTACGTTGTATTGGGGCAACAGTCGTATTCCGCTGCGCTACTTGCCGTGGACTAACTTCAACGCTCAGTTGCGCTATTGGCAAAACTACGTAGGCAGGCCCGTGTGCTTTTCTACGTATGGACAAGGGCAGTTGTACATAGGCCCAATTCCAGACCAAAGCTACGCTATAGAAGTAGACACCATTATTTTGCCAACAGCGTTATCTGGGTCTAATCCCAGTGTGACTGACCAAATTGTGGACCCCTACACTACACCTGTGCAGTTTTATGCGGCTTACAAGGCCAAATACAAAGAGCAATCTTACGGTGAGGCGGAAATCTTTAAACAAGAGTACGCCAAACATGTACAAGCAGCTCTAAACAGCACGTTTACCCGTAGAATTCCTGACCCTTACTCTTCACCCTACTAATCATGGCAGCAGCAGAGCAAAAAAAGTCCTATGCTGTCATCAAAAACTTCAAGGGCTTAAACACCAAAGCCAACAGAACGGCTATTGATGAAGACGAGTTTGGGTGGATAGAGAACGCCATGCCCATCGGGTTTGGCAACATCAAAATTGTTCCAGGACAATCATCTCTTAACGCTGCAAACGTTGCCGTAAATTTTGGAAATGCGGTTACGGTGCTAACCTCCGCAAGTATCAATGTTAGTGATTACTTACTTGCGTTTGAGAGCAATGGCAGAGCCGAATACTACAATTTAACCAGCTCATCTTTGGGAAATATTGCCTCTTCTGGCACGTTTTCTGGGTCGGGCGTAACGACTGCCCAATACAAAAATGACCGTGTAATTATTGGTGACCCGTCTAAAGGTTTGTACAACTGGAATGGAAACAATGTTGTTTCTATAGGTTCTGTGGGCGTGATTGGAATCACGGACCCAGGAAGCGGATACACAACAGCGCCAACCGTAACCATTGGCGCTCCTAATGAAACAGGTGGAGAGCAAGCAACTGCAGTCTCAACCATCACAACGGGTTCTGGTGGCATTGCAAGAATCAACATTACATCAGGAGGCAGTGGCTACACCATTGTTCCCAACGTAATTATTGGCGCTCCAGACTTGGTGGGCGGCATAAGAGCTGAAGCTGGCGTTACTGTTTCTGGTGGGGTGGTTGTTGCCGTAGTCATTACGAATCCTGGCTCTGGCTACACAACTGCGCCTAGCGTCACATTTACATCTGGAGCTGCAACCGCAACAGCTGTAGTCAGTACGGGTTCTGTAAATAGCATTACGCTTACAAACGCAGGCACGGGTTACACAAGCGCACCTAACGTCACAATTACGGGAGGCGGGGGAAATAACGCAGCCGCTATTGCCAGCTTCAATACATTTAAAACAGGCACTGTGGCGGTGCAAATTACCAACGGCGGCTCTGGTTACACCAATGCTGCCAATACAGTTGTAAACATTACGGGTTCTGGGTCTAGTGCTGCTGGTACAGCCATTTTGAGCGGCGGTCAAGTTACGCAAGTCATTATGACTAACCCTGGCTCTGGGTACACCAGCAACACATCTGTGACCATTACAGGTGGCGGTGGAAGTAATGCTGTAGCAATAGCGGTCACTAACTTAGATCAAATCGTAGACATTGCTACGTTTTCTGGTCGTGTTTGGGTGGCGGCAGGCAGAACGTTGTACTACAGTGCAGCTGGAAGTTACTCTGATTTCACATCTGTATCTGCTGGCAGCTTTGTTTTAACAGACAGCACGTTGCACGGCAACATACAGGCCATCATTTCTGCCAACAACTTTTTGTACATTTTTGGAGATGACAGCATCAACGTCATTTCTGATTTACGGGTAACTACTGCTGGTGTAACTCTATTTACCAACACCAACGTAAGTGCCAGCGTGGGCAGCAAAAGAACTTACGCCATTTTTCCGTATTTCCGTTCTTTGTTGTTTATGAACGATTACGGTATGTATGCCCTTGTGGGTTCTACAACCAGTAAAATTTCGGACCCTCTTGATGGCATCTTCCCGTACATAGACTTTACAAAGCCCATCACGGGTGGACAGGTGTTGCTAAACAACATCTTGTGTGCGGCATTCAATTTTTACCTTGACAGCAGTTTTCCTACGACTTTTAGTACGGGAAGTCGCTATGTGCAGGCTGTTTTCTTTGAAAAAAAGTGGTTTATCACTAGCCAAGGAACGTTGAACTTTGTCACTTCAGCTCCTCTTTCTGGAAATATCAATCTGTATGGCGTGTCAGGAACAGCTCTTTTTAGGCTGTATGCCAATGCAACATCAAGCGTCAGCAGCACGGTAAGAACAGCTTTGTCTCCTATGAAAGACCCTATCAGGACAAAGCAAGCATTAAAGTTTGGTATTGAAGCTACGTTAACAAGTCCCGCTTCTTTTCAAGTGACGGTAGACAGCGAAAGTGGTAGCAGCCCAACATACACGCTTAACAACGCAGTTGTATGGTTTAACAATGTGGGCACAACTTTGACCTGGGTTAACAATAGCTCACAAACAATAGGTTGGTTGACGAGTAGTGGCTATGCGCTTTACAAGTCAGATGCTCAACAATACGGTAAGTATTTAGGCTTAACCATGACTAGCAATTCTGCTGGCTTTGTGTTAAATACGATAGAGTTTGAACATGAATTAAGAGTGAGGTTCTAACATGGCTGTTCCTTATACATTTGGCACTGCAACTGCTGCCATTCCTCTGTCCCAACTGGACAACAACTTTGCTACCACGATTACGTTGGGCAATACCGCCATTCAGCTTGGCAACACGGTAGGCACTCTCAACAACATGACACTTGCTAATGTAACGATTAGCAGTGTTTCTACCGCAATCACTCCAGCGCAAGGCGGTACGGGTGTAACTTCTCTCACTTCAAACAATGTGTTGATAGGAAACGGGACAAGTAATGTTGCTTTTTTAGCTCCAGGAACTAACGGAAATGTTTTGACCAGCAATGGCACAACGTGGCTTAGTCAAGCGCCAGCTGCCGCTACTGGTAACGTCACTATAGGTAACACCACGATTGCTTTGGGTGGCACAGCAACTTCTGTTGGCAACTTGACGTTAACCAACGCCACGATTAGCTCGGTTTCAACGCCTATCACGCCTGCACAAGGCGGCACAGGTTTGACTACTTTAACGGCTAACAACGTATTGATAGGTAACGGCACAAGCAACGTTGCATTTGTAGCGCCTGGTACTAACGGGAACGTGCTGACATCTAACGGTACAGCTTGGGTTTCATCAACACCATCAGCTTTTGCATATCCTGGGGCTGGTATTGCCAACTCTACAGGCTCAGCATGGGGTACGTCTTACACAACCACAGGTTCAGGTACAGTCGTTGCGCTTGCAACCAGCCCATCATTTACAACGCCTGTGTTGGGAACACCAACCAGCGGAAATTTAAGCAACTGTACTGCTGACGGTACAAATTCAGTTGGTTTTCTTAATATTCCTATAAACAGTCAATCTGCTGCTTACACTCTTGTTTTAGCAGATGCTGGTAAAGCAATATTTCATCCATCAACAGACGCAAATGCTCGCACATTTACTATTCCTGCAAACTCTAGTGTTGCATACCCAATAGGTACGGCTATCAGTTTTATCAATATGACTTCACAGGTGGTCAGCATTGCAATTACAACTGACACGATGTATTTGTCTAGTGCAGGCACAACAGGCACACGTTCTTTAGCTCAATATGGCACAGCGACTGCCGTAAAAATGACTTCAACAACTTGGATTATTTCAGGGAACGGCTTGACATGAGTGGAATTCAGCAAGCAATTTTGATGGGCTTTGTTCAAGCTCCAAGCAACCCTCCTCCAACAGTTGAATACCTTGTAGTTGCTGGAGGTGGTGGTGGCGGTACAAATCATGGTGGTGGCGCTGGAGCTGGAGGTTTTCTCACGGCAACTGGTTATTCAGTAACACCAAGCTCTCCTATCACGGTCACTGTCGGCGCTGGTGGTGCGGCAAGTTCGGGTTCTCCTTATGGTCAAAATGGAAATGACTCTGTTTTTGGTTCCATCACATCCAAAGGCGGTGGTGCTGGTGCGAATAACGTAGCAACAGGTACTGAATCTGGAAGTAATGGTGGTTCTGGTGGTGGAACAAGAAACAACTCTAGTGGACAAGGTCTTGGGACTGCGGGGCAAGGAAATGATGGCGGTTTAGGTTTTAGCTCAAATGCAGGTGGCGGTGGAGGAGCATCAGCAGTAGGTCAAACTGGCTCATCAGGTTCTGGTGGTAATGGCGGTAATGGAACTGCCTCAAGTATTTCAGGGTCTTCAACGACTTATGCTGGAGGAGGTGGAGGCGGAACCGCTGCAGGTGCAGGTACAGGTGGTACAGGTGGTACAGGTGGTGGAGGTTCGGGTTCGGGAGATAACGCTGGAACGGCTGGAACTGCAAACACTGGCGGCGGCGGCGGTGGTGGAGCGGCTGGAAGTAAAAGCGGAGGAACTGGTGGCTCTGGTGTTGTCATCATTCGCTATGTAGACACTTATAGCTTGGCTGCATCTACAACGGGTTCTCCTACCGTTACAACAACTGGTGGATACCGCATTTACAAGTGGACATCTTCTGGTTCAATTACTTTCTGAGGAAGCACATGGCTCACTTTGCACAACTCAATGAAAACAATGTGGTGTTGCAAGTTATTGTGGTTCACAACAATGATTGCAAAGACGAAAATGGAAACGAATGTGAAGCTGTTGGCGCAGCCTTTTGCCAAAACCTTTTGGGTGGTAATTGGAAACAAACCAGTTATAACGCCAACATTCGTAAAAACTATGCTGGAATTGGGTACACGTATGATTCTGGGCGTGACGCTTTTATTCCTGAAAAGCCGTTTGCAAGCTGGGTTCTAAACGAAACTTACTGCAAATGGGAAGCCCCTGTGCCATTACCTGCGGATGAAAAAAATTACTTATGGGATGAATCAACAATTTCTTGGATTGAGGTGACGTAATGGGAATACAAGCATTTACAAAAACGGGCAATACAGTTACGTTTCTAGCTGCAACCACTGCTCCATCTGCTGTTCAGTGTGCGTCTAGCACCCTTGGTGGCAACCAATATCGCATCATCAACTCAGGCAATGTGACCGTGTTTTTGGGATATGGAGCAGCCTCTGGTGATGCAACCAACAACGCTACAGTCGTAACTTCCAGCGGCCCCGCTTTTCCTTTGTTGGCAGGCACAGACGAAATTTTGACGTTTGTCCCTAACGCTTACTTCACAGGCATTACATCTAGCGGTAATGCCACCGTGTACATCACGCCTGGTGACGGGATGTAATCATGTTAAAGACTGTAGTAACAATTGGTGGCGGTGGTGGTAACGGTAGCGGAACAGTTACACAAGTCAGCACGGGCACGGGATTAACTGGTGGCCCTATCACCACCACAGGTACGGTTTCTCTTGCCAATACAGCGGTGACTGCGGCTGCTTATGGTTCTGCCAACACGGTTCCTACTTTTACTGTAGACGCACAAGGAAGACTTACAGCTGCCGCCAATGTCACTATTGCTATTGCCAACACAGCAGTGTCTGGCCTTGGCACGATGTCTACACAAAATTCCAACAACGTCACCATTACGGGCGGCACGATGAATGTGCAGGCGGTGAATGTCACCTCTACCACCACCGCAAATGCCACATATGGAATAGCAAGTTTGCCTCTGCAGCCTGCTGGTTTTATACAAGTCAACCTTAATGGCACGGTTGTAAAAGTCCCTTACTACGCTGTTTAACATGGATAACCAACAAATTTTCAATATTGTTGTCAGCTGTGCTGGTTTTTTGGCAGGCTGGGTGCTGAACAACATCACAAAAAGCCTCACACGTTTGGAAGACAGGATAGAAGACGTGCATGTGCGTTACGTCAGCAAAGACGATTACCGCAGAGATATAGATGAACTGAAAGACATTTGTAAGCAAATTTTTGACAAACTGGACAAGAAAGCTGACAAATGAACTTTGATGACTTGTCCACCGTAGAGTTTGGCGATGTGGACGGTCTAGGAAGAATGCTGTTTGAAAATGGGTTGCAGCACCAGTTGTTTTACGAAATTTTGGCTGACAGAGGTATTGCTGTCCCTAAGTACCCTATTACGGACGCTGACACCAGGCAGCTAGATGACTGGTTGTTTGTGCACAACCAAGAACATCAGTCATTCGCAACCATTTTGAATTTAGACAATCCGTTTCAACTGCTAGATGCTGATTGGAATGTAGAGGATGATTTTTATGATTGGCTGGGTGTTCATCTCACCATTCACCAACAAATTGCCGCTAGATTAGGAGTGTGATGTGGACAACGAAGTTTTAGGTCAAGTCAAAAAAGAACGTCAAAAAAGCAAAAGGCTTGAGGTTGAAGAAATTTTGCAACCTATTGCTGAGAACTTGGGTGTTGATGTCAATACCATCATTAAGGCTTTAGGAGACAAAGTAAGGTCAGACCCCAACTTTCGTGTGATGAGAGCCAACAACACCTTGTTTATGTATCAAAACATGGGCAACGGCATGATGGATGTTGTGAGCATGGAAACGGCAGACAGACCACGAGACTTCATGGACAGCGTTCAGCAGTTTACAGAAGCTGGAAAAAAAGCTGGCTTTAAACGTGCCAAGTTTTTGATACACAACCCGCAAGTGGCAAAAGCTATGCAAATGTCTGGATTAAATTACAAGATAGAAGCCCAAGGCATAGACCAAGACGGTCGTTCTTATATGCAAGCAATAGTGGAGGCATGATATGTGTAGCATCGGTGGATTTATAAAAGAAGTTTTAAGCAATCCTGTACAAGCGGTAGTTGATGTTGCTTCTAATCCTGCACAAGCAGCTGGAAATTTTGTTGAAGGTGCTCGTCCTTTACTTCCCGTTATTGAAACAGCAGTTGTTGTTGCGGTGACGGGAGTTCCATTACCTGTTGCCTCTGCTGCTGTAGCAGCTATGAATGGGGGAACCGTAATAGATATTGCAAGAGCGGCAATTGTCGCTGAAGTAGGTCAAACAGCGGGTGGATATGCAGGTAATGCAGCAGCCAGTGCGGGAGCAGGCCCAATACTTGCAGACGCGGTAGCTAGTGCCGCTGGTAGTGCGGCCTCTACAGCAGCTAGAGGTGGAGGGTTGCCAGATATTTTAATTTCAGCTGCTGGTGGTGCTGGAGGTAGTGTTATAGGCAATTATGCAGCTCCATATCTTCCTTCTGACACAGACCCAAATTTAATAAGAGCAGGGCAAGCGGCGGCTGGTACGCTACTAACTACTGGAAATGCTCAACAGGCGGCAATATCTGGAATAGGCTCATACGCCAATCAAACAGCTCGAGATTACTATAAAAGCCAAGCGCAAACACCTAGCGTTACAGCTCCGTCTACTGTCGCACAAGGGACGGGCACTCTTGTTGCAGGTCCAGCTGATGCTGCTCTTACAACGCCATCTACAACTCCAGTTGCAAGAGATGTAGCGGCAGACTTAAAAAATCTAAGCAACGCAATCCCTGATTCCGTAAGAGTTGACGTTGATGGAAACTATAGGGTTTCTGACCCAAGCAACTCTAGGGTAATAATTTTCGATCAACAAGGAAATGTTGTTGGTTCTGCTTTTAGAGTAGAGGTCAGCGGTACAAGCACAAGTCCTGACTTGCCAAGAACTGAAGCTAAAATAGTTCCAACAGACCCTGTAGTAACTGGTTTTCTCAAAGCTAACTTAGACAAAAACGCAACAGAAACACCTGCTGGATTTTTTGATAAATACGGTTCTATTTTTGCTTACGGCACTACACCTACAGCTTTGGGCGGGAAAGCAACTGTTTTTGGAACAGGCACTACAGGGCCACAGTCTGAAAATTTCGTTATATTTGCTTTTGACGGCGCTGAACAAAAAGATCAAGCTATCAACGAAGTCATTTTGTGGCGTGACAACATTCTCAAAAACCCAGAAGCAACTGAACAAGAAAAGCAAGCTGCTAATAACATTGTCCAAAAAGTTGTCAACAATCCTGTTGTTGGAGAAGCTAGACCTGCAGCTACTGCGGGAGCTACAGGCGGTGATGGCGGAGGCGGTGTTGGTGGCGGCGGCGCTGGAAATCAAACAACTGGTCAAGCACAAACACCTGCTCAATATTCTGACTTCTTTTCTGGCAAGTTTTCAGGCTTGTCGGGGGGCACGTTGCCAGATCAAGGCTTCACACCCAACATTGTGATTCCAGAAGGAACTGTCAGTGGATTTAGAGGAGGAAGCACACCTGCTAGAGACACGTCTGGTCCAGGTGGCGCTCCAGGAAGAGGTACTAATGTCGGACCTGGGGTGGGGCCTGGTGTAGGACCTGGAACTGGTCCAGGTGTTGGTCCTGGCGTAGGACCTGGCATAGGACCTGGCGTAGGACCTGGTGGTGAGGGTCTTGGTGGTGGAGATGGTGGAGATGGTGGAGATGAAAGCGGGGATAAAAGAGATTATGTGGGTATCTATGCAGGTGGAGAGAACAAGCCAGGAACGACTGACAAAACCGACAAAAAAACACCGACCACAACAATAGGTACATCAGGTAAACGCACAACTACAAGTAAAAACGTAGTAAATTTGGGTACTTTCGGCGCTTATCCGCAAGCAAGTTTAGGGCAAGCATTAGCAGCTATTCGTCCCGCTGGTGAGATTGAAAGCGTGCAGTCAGGCAAAGAGAGAGAGCAAGTTTGGAATGAGGCATCACTGCGTCTTAAAGATGCGTTAGGACTATGACATGGCATCAGCACTGAAAAAACTTACAGGCATGGGCGGTGATGTCCGCAAGATTGCTCGTCTTCTGCAAGCAAAAGCTCCAGAAGGTCACATGCTAGCTTACATTACGCCAGAAGAAGCCAGCGTCCTAAAACAGCGTGGTGGTAGTGGAAGGCCACATGCAGACACAGGCATTCCGTCTTTTCAAGATGATTCCATCCCAGAAGTTTTGACACCATCTCCTGATTTAGAAAATGTTTATGGAGAAGCGCCAGAACTTAATACTCCTGTAAATCAAACAGAAACTCCGTCTGTATCCACGGCACAAGCTCCAATTAGAGGCGACACAGATGTGTCTTTGGGTCCTGATTTCGCAAACCAGTATTTTCAATACTTTAAAGACCAGCCACAAACAGACGAAAGAGCAGCATTCCAAGCAGCAGGCATACCAACCACAACCCCAGAATTGCAAATGCTTGCAGGCAGAGTAGGTCCAACAGGTGAAGCGCCTAAACCTACGCCTGAACCATCTATGATGGACAGCCTGTCAAAATCAACGGGTTTATCTAAAGACACTCTAGCAAGATTAGGTGTTGCAGGTGTGTCAGGTCTGCTGGGTCGCAGTCAAACCGCAGCAGCCAGAGAAGGCGCACAGCAAGGTCGGCAAGAAATAGAAGCGGTTGCCGCCCCTTACCGTCAGCAAGGTTTGCAGTTGCAAGCACAGGCTCAGCGTGGCGAACTTACTCCACAAGCACAGCAGTCCCTGCAAGCAGTACAAGCACAAGCGGCACAGCAAGCACAGCGTAGAGGCGGTGTGGGCGTGGCGCAATCGCAGCAGCAGATAGAAAACTTCCGTCAGCAGTTGTTGGCGCAGCAATATGACTTAGGCCTGAAGATTTCAGGCATAGGTGACCAGATAGCTCTAGGAGCTATACGCACAGGTATGCAGGCTGACCAGTATGTGAACCAACTGACAGGCAGCTATTACACCAACATAGCCCGTGTTTTGTACGGTGTTGCTCCTGAAACCGCACAGCAACAGAGGGGTGCGTGATGGCTCTCAAAGACATTGTTGGAATGCCCAACTTGCCCATCACAACTAAATTTATGGGCAAAGCCCGTCCTGCACCTAAAGGTTACATAGGAGCAGAAGAATACGCAGCTCCTATGCAGGAATTGATGGCTGCTGAAAAAAAAGCAGAGGAAGATGTCGGTAAGGCTGAAGTTGAGATTGAGAAAGCCAAGCGTCAGGAAAAAGCCACAGAAGCTGAAATGCGAGGTGAGCTTGCCACCAAAATGAAAACAGAGATTGAAGGTCTTGATGAGCGCAAAAAGTTAAAAGAAGCAAGAGAAAACCTTGCCAACGCAAAGTTTGCGCCCACAAAAGACAACGCTAAAGACTTAGCTGCCATGTTTTCTCTCATCAACGTCATTGGCGTGGCGATGGGTGGCAGCGGCAAACAGGCATCTGTAGGTGCGCTGGGTGCGATGAATGGAATGTTAGAAGGCTACCAAAAAGGCCGTGCTGACTTGTACAAGAAAGAACAAGTTGAGTTTGACAAGAACTTTAAGGTCATGCAGGAAGCAGTAAAGACTTTAGAGAAAGAGTTTGAGGAAGCGGTAAAACTCAAACAATACGACAAAGAAGCTGGTGAGCAAGCCATTACAGTAGCGTTGGCAAAAGCAAACTCACCGTTGTTCAAAGCCATGAACGACAGGCAAGGCAACATTGCTACGCTTAATCAAATCAAGGGTTTGCATAAAGGTTTAGACAAAATGATAAACCTCAACAACTCTTTGCAAAAAGCCCAGGACGACAGGATTGCCAAAGAAGAGGAAAGACGCTTTCGTTTGCAACAAAAGCAGCAGGTTCAACAAAAGCAAACACAAGAGCAGGCAAGAATGCAAAGGGCGATAAATGCATTAGGCGGCGTTTCTTCTGCGCTGGAATCTATTGTGTCGTTACCAGAAGGCGCAACCACAGGATGGTTGCCTAATTTGCAAACCAAAGACGGTATGGTGAATGCAATTAGAAACCAGCTCGGACGGAAGATTTCGTCTGTAGACGCAGAGTTGATGAACACTTACCTGTCTGGTATCGGTAGAAACTTGGCGGCTATTGAATCTAGTGGTTTAGCAACAGGTTTGGTTTCTCTTGCCCAACAACTGCAAAGCGGTGTTTACATTAACGCTGGAGTGGATGACCCCTATAAAGTCGCAGGCAAGTTGGCTGACATCAAGCGTATTGCTATTGAGAACATCTTGCCATCTATTGAAGCTGGCGCATTAACCCCTGGTCAGATTAAATCAGCAGAAACACTTATCAACAGGATTAACGCAGTTATTCCTTACACCACAACAGATGTTGCTCGTGCTTACAAAGAAGCAAAAGCCCCTCGCAAACAAACTTTAGGTGAATCGGCTGCTAAACCTATTTCTGGTGGCTCTGGATTTACCGAGCAAGATGAAAAACGTTTGCGGGAATTAGAGGAGAAGCTAAGTGGCTCTAAGTGAACAGGAAGAACTAGAACTGTTGCGCCTGCGTAAGCAAAAGGCAAGTCAGTCACGACCACCACCAGAAGAGCCTACTTTTGGTGAAAAAACAAAAGCAGGTCTGTATGGTGCAGCCACAGGATTTGCTGGCGGTCTGGGTGAGCTAGAAAAGTTTGCAGCTTACGATGTCCCAGAAATGATGGGATTGAGGGAAAAAGGTCAACGTGACCAAGTTATGGGACGAGAAACCATATTCCCAACTATCAAAGAGGCAGAGGCTGGCTTAAAGAAATTAGGCATTGAAAAGCCAAGAGAAGAGGTCAGCGGTTATCAAACTGCGGGTGAACTTGTTGGTGGGTTGGGAACTTCTTTGCCTGGATTGGTACGTGGCGGCACACGTATGCTTTTGGGTGTTCCCACCGCAACTAGAGAGGCTTCAGCAAAAGCCGCAGAAAAATTAGGTTTCAAACTCTCTCCATCACAGGTGAGACAGTCTGAACCAGCAGGCTCAAAAGGCGCAACCTTTTTTGCGGAAAAGAACCAAACTCTTGCCAACGAACTTGCTTCTAAAGGCACGGGCAAGCAGGTCAAAGAGATTGATGCTCCTTTTATTGGAGAACGTCTTAAGGACCTTGGAGGTCAATTTGACAACCTATACAAAGGCAAGGTTTTCAACATTGACAAAGACGCTGTTGATGCGTTGAACCAAATACGTTCTATGGAGGCACAGTTGCCAAACGTGGCGGGGGTGTCTTCTGTAGCTCAAACCGCAGATGAAATCATCAAAAATTTTCAAGCTCTTGCCAACAGAAAAGGTGCTATGCCCAACACTTTTGGAATTGAAGGTGAGGCTTTGCAACGCATTCGTAATGCATTGACAGAACGGGCAAGGTCTACCTCTGCGTCAAACGCAAGAGAAATCTATAACTTAGTGGATGTCATAGATTCATCCATTGCTAAAAACCATCCCCAAATTGCCAAGCAACTAGACGTTATCAGACCTCAATACAGAAACACTGTTATTTTGGAAGACTTGTACAAGTCGGGTGGAATCAAAGGCGGTGATGTCAGTTTGGACAAGCTGGGTAATATGATGCGTTATGACCGTGGCGTGGCTCGCAGAACAGGTCAAGAGATAGATGACCTTGCCAAGCTGGGTCGAGACTTGCAGCTCAGAGCCATGTGGGAAAGTGCAGGCAAAGCTGGCACAGAGGGGCAAGACATTTTAGGCAAAGTTCTGGGAACAGGAACAGACCTTGCTGGAAAACTCACGGGATTGCAAACTCGACAAGCTCGTGCTGTACAAAGAAATATAGGTCAAAAACCAACGACCACTAGAGCGTTAGGTCCAGGCGTTGCCAACGTTCCCGCAGGACTTGCCGCAGGTACTGTTACCCGTCCATTTCAAACTGAGGAGTAAACCATGAACGAAACAAGAGAAGAGAGAGAAGCCCGTAAGGGTGGAGAGAATGAGCTTGCAGGCAGCAGGTCTGCCCAACGTGCGCTCAAACCTAAACAAACACGCCCACAGCGTAAGAGCAAGCGGTGAGTCGCAAGAAAGAGAAGGGCATCAACCCAGAGCTGGAGACAGCCATCACAGACTTGCTCAAGCAGGTCATGGCTGACCCTACTGCCACGATTAACGACAAGATGCGTGTGGCAGACAGGGCGCTCAAGCTAGAGGCTTTGAAGCTCAAGATGAGTGATGATGAGTGGGGAAGTGGCTTTCTAGGACTAGAAGAAGATGAGGAGAAGTGATAACATGATTATCCCGTTATATGGAGATAAACATGGACGCTACTCTTGTAAAGTTTCTTCGCCTGGCGTTAGAGGTCATTACCGACAGGCTCATCACGATTTTGGCTCTGATGATGTGTTGTGGCCTGACCAGCTACACACTGTGGGCAGGCGAGTGGGAGAGGGTGGCGACACTAGCCATCTTCACAGTTTTCAGTTATCTTGTAGTGAAAGCAAAGGAGTCTCGTAATGGACATGTTACCGAAAGTAAAGACAACTAAGTTGATGATGCGTATAGGCACAGGCATTACAGAGGGTAAGCTCTGCCCCCCAGGAGAACACACTTCTGGCAAGCTGCCTGCTGGTGGCTTTCAATCCGTATGGAACTTCAAGAACGATGTCCCTAACGACTACTTCACCCGCAAGGAGTCTCCTACCTCTGGTGGTGGCAAGAAGGTGTACTGATGGCTAACAACATACCTTTTCAAATACAAGGTAAAACAACCCGTATTAACGTAACCACTTCGGCTAATACGGTTTCTATTCTTTCGGATAGCCCTTGTAACCAACTCAGAATACACAACGGCACAGCCGCAGAAGTGTTTATTCGTGTGGGCACAGCAAGTACGGATGATGTTGTAATTCCTGTTGCGGGTACTCCTGCATATGGAGTAGTGCTGCACAACAATCAGACAATCATTATTACTGCACAAAAACAGTCGGCAAACACCGCCGCTAGTTCTCTCTATGTCTCTGCCATTGCAGCCACAGGCACAGGTATTGTGTATGTGACCCCTGGCGAAGGCATGGCATAGGGTCTGTAGTGTCTGAGGAGAAAGATAGCGCAAAAGGAGCGTTGATTGAGAAAATCACGTTTGCTATCTTGCCTCTGCTGTTTACGTGTGTCGTTTATCTAATGTCAGCTTTGTCTAGCTTGAGCCATGAAGTGACTGTTCCAAACAGCAAAATCAGCTTAGTGGTTACGTCTGACAATAAGCAGGCGACCAACACAGGAGCCGAGCTTGCCCGTGAACGTCTGCGCCAAGACCTGTCTCTAGAGATTCAAAAGAACAGGGACGACATCCAGTACAACAGGCAGAAGATTGCCATACTTGAAGAACGTGCTAAACACACCTGCGGGAAATAAACATGCTAGACGCACTCCTAAACCTTGGTGGAAAACTTGTTGATAAGTTAATCCCTGACCCGCAGGCAAAGGCAGAAGCACAACTCAAACTTGCAGAGCTTGCCCAGAATGGTGAGCTTGCAAAGATGGCTAACGAGACTGACCTCTACAAGACAGAGCAGAACAACCTCACAGACCGTCTAAAAGCGGATATGAGCAGCGACAGCTGGCTGTCCAAGAACATACGCCCCATGACCCTTATAGCCATCCTGGGAGGCTATTTCACGTTTGCCATGATGTCTGCTTTCGGCAAAGACACCAACGAGTCTTACGTACAGTTGCTTGGGCAGTGGGGTATGCTCATCATGAGCTTCTACTTTGGTGGACGCACTCTTGAGAAAATCATCGACATGAAGGCCAGAAAATGAGAGAGAACTTTGACGCTGCCCTTGCTGCCTTGCTCAAGCATGAAGGTGGCTTTGTCAATCATCCTAAAGACCCAGGTGGGATGACCAATCTGGGTGTGACGAAAGCCACTTGGGAGGCGTATTTAGGAAAGCAGGTTACAGAAGATGACATGCGAAATCTCACGCCCTATGTGGTTGCGCCACTCTACAAAACCCGCTACTGGGATGCTGTCAAGGGTGATGACCTGCCTGCTGGTGTGGACCTGTGCGTGTTTGATTGCGCTGTCAATTCGGGTCCTGGCAGGGCTATACGCCTGTTGCAGCAGACGGTGGGTGTGAAAGATGATGGCTTGCTAGGTCCAGCCACACTAAAAGCAATTCAGTCAAAAGCTGTCCAAGAAGTGATAGAGGGGTTCACAGACCATCGACAGAAGTTTCTGGAAAGCCTGCCAACCTTCGGCGACTTCGGGAAAGGTTGGACCCGCAGAGTAGTCGAGGTGGAAGACCAGAGTAAGAGGTTGGCGTAATGGCCCGTAAGAAATTCCCCAGTCTGTCAGTAGGTAGAGGAGAAAAGCTCCCAGTGAGCCGTGGAGCAGGATTGACAGCCAAAGGGCGAGCAAAAGCAAAACGAGCAGGAAGTAACTTAAAAGCTCCGACAAAAGACCCAAAAAACCCAAGGCATAAATCATTCTGCGCTCGCAGTAAAAGCTGGAAGGGTGAACGTGGCAAAGCAGCCAGAAAGAGATGGGGGTGCAGGTAATGGCATATACACCTAAAGCTAAACGTGGGTTGTACTACAACATCAACAAGAGACGAAAAGCAGGCTTGCCTGCTAAAAAGCCAGGGCAGAGAGGGTATCCCACTGCCGAGGCTTTCCGCAAGAGCAAGCGCACAGCCAAGCGTTAGTCACTCAAGATTCTCCAAGCGGTAGCGGCACAGAGTGGCACTTGTCCGTTTCCAATGGATTTAAGTCTGTCCACCCTAGCGACCACCCCATGATCCACTCTACCCACGTTGGATATTGGTGTTTGGGAATCATAAAAAACTTACCTGTTCTTGTTTTTGTGGCTCGGGTTCAAACAGTTGGCCCTGTGCCACGGCTTGTTCTATGCGTTTGCAAGCTATGTCAAAGTATTTAGGCTCACGCTCTACGCCAATAAACTTTCTTCCCATTTGAATTGCTGCCACGCCAGTTGTTCCGCTACCCATAAAGGGGTCGCAAATTACCCCGTCTGTCCACTCAATAAATTTAGCCATAAGACCAACAGGTTTTTCCGTTGGATGGTTAAAATTTTGCGTTCTTACCCATTCAATCACATCGGTAGGTCGGTCTTTGGGAAAAAAATGGTTTTCCATTGCATAAAAAAACGCAACTTCTGTTTGCCGCGCGTGTTCATGTTTTAAATCGCCCATAGACCAATTATTTTTAACCCATGTAATTAAGCTTTTTGGCTTTGGATAATCATAAATATTGTCCCATCTTCCAAAGGCATAAACCGAGTGCAAAGCATTATCCAAAGCCCAAGCAATTACATCATTAGCTACATCAGCGTTTTTGTCATTTGCAATTTTTAAATGCTTTTCAATCCTGTAATTGCTTTGAAAATCCATTCCATAAGGCGGGTCAGTAATCACCGCATCTACCTTCTGCAGCGTTGGCAAGATGTCCATGCAGTCACCCAAATACAGGGTTGCATTCCCTATTTCTATTTTCATTGGTGCGCCCTGTCCTGCATTCGGTTGTTGGCTTGCTGGGTATTGCTCCCACTCAACGGCGCAGACGGTTCGCCATCCGAGCAGGTGTCCCCCAAGTATTCCTCCACCAGCGCCTGCGAAAAGAGCCAACTCATTCACGGCGCAGGCAGCAGACCACCTTCAAACAGGTAGGTCCCGAAATGCCCCAGATGCACCCACGGTGCTGCCCATATCTTGATGCCGTTGTCTCTGGCTATCTTGCAAAACGCATAGTCTTCTGACAACAGGCGCTCTGTTCCTTCTTCTATGAAGACAGGGAAGTATTCCCAGATACGTTCATGACCCAAAGTTCCAGACAATTCGCCTACATCATTGACATAACTTTTTACTTTGTCTTTTAGCTGATTGAACACTTCTCTTTTGATGAGCATAAACCCTGTGCCACCAGCAAATATCTCTACAGGCTCCATTCTTGGAACAGTGACCTGACCTTCGTAATCCACCAGGTTAACCACCATGCTGCCCGTGAAGTGCTTGAGATGCTCTATCGGGTAGCCCTGCTTGACCGCCATGTCTACGTTGTGCCAGTTGATTTCCTTCTTAGGGTAGATGCCGCAGATGATGTCCTTGTCTGCCTCCAGCATGGTCACAATGTCATGTGGGTCAAACCTGATGTCAGCGTCAATAAAGAGCAGGTGAGTACACTCTTCCTTCTTCATAAAGACGTTGACCAGCGCATTCCTGGCTCTCTGTATCAAGCTCTCGTTAAACATGAACGAGAAAGAAATATCCCACCCACGTTCTTTTATCAGCTCTGGAAGCTGCAACATGCTCTGTGTATAAAAACCTGTACACATACCGCCGTACATAGGAGTAGCCACTAACAAATGATGTTTGCTCACGATATATCCTCTATTCTTAAAACGTACTTACCCTTGCTGTTCTTCCTCCAGCCGTGGACCTCTATACGGATACCTGCATCTCGTACATGGCTCACGGTTTCGGAAGCCTGTATCTTCTTAATCCTCTCGCTGACAGCACTGGCAGTCACCTGCACCGCCAACACCTCATCCTTCTTGATTGCCAGCAAGTCACACCACCCCCACAGGTCCTGCCGTATACGGGCAAACGGATTCCAGTGTTCTACTATTGCCACCAGGTAGCCCTGCTCTCGCAGGTATTCCAGTGACCGCTGAGTGGGTGACTGCTTAGCCATCAGAACGGCAGGTCGTCATCCTTGCGCTTACGGTAAGCAGGGACTTCCTCTCTAGGTTCTTTGTCCATCTGCTGCTTCTTCTGCCAAGCATCTTCACGCAAAGAGATGAGTGTCTTGCCTACGCTGGTCTGCTTCACCCACCCGCCCAGCTTGAGCTTCTCCCCAGCCTTGTAGTCATGCTCCAGCAGGACAAAGCCCTTGTAGTCAGGAGCCTTGTCAGACCTCCGCATGTTCTCGTCTTCCCAGAACAGCACCCCGCTGCCAGGCATTTCCCTATGTTGGTTACTCATATGTTTCCTTTCGATGTAATGTGTACTTACCGTACTCTGTGCCACCCTGCTTAACAATCGTTGTAGAGATGTTGTGTCCCTGTCGTCTAAAAACTTCGATATGTGCAGCAAGTCTCATGCTCCCGTAAAGCCGCAGAGCTTCCTGCGGCGTGATACTCTGTCCCGCCAGCAGGTGATTCAATATGGATTCTCGTTGTGTAGTTCCTCTACTGGCGGCTGCGACTTTGGGACAGTCTTGCTCTCCTCCGCAGTCCACTGTGCCAACAAAGCCATCTGCGTGACATCCAGCTTCTTACGCTGTGCCTCGTTAGCTTTGCGAAAGTCTTGGACCTTCGCATTCTTGGCATCGCTGTTGAGCTTGGTAGAGCTGCGAATCTTGCCCACCATCTCGGAATAGCACTCCATCCAGTCCTCTATCTTGTCAAAGCTGGCGTAGACCTCTCCGCTTGGCAGGAGAACGGCAAACGGCAGCAGAGCCTCTACATCACTCTCCAAGGTCGCAATGTCATCTACCACTACCTCTGCCATGCCCATGTCTTTCACGGGGCTTGTAGGGGCTTCTGGAGCCTTGTAGTCCTGTATTTCTTCCGGCGTGTAGACACCGACTACGCAGCCAGGGTAGACAGAACGGATACCTTCTGAAATGCACCTAGCTCTGAGCATGGCTCTAGGGTAGTTTTTCCAGTTGTCCTTGTTGGCAATGCCGATACTCTTGGCTTGAGCTAGGGTCCAGCTTACCTTCAGGCTACCTCCAGCAGGGTGAGAGAACAGGCCTGTCACCTCTGCGTCTGTGTAGACCTGCCAATCAACCCTGCCTCCTGCTTGCTGGAACCTTGCCAGCATTGCGTCAGCTTTCAGAGCTGGTCTGCCCTGTATGACGTGGTAGTCCCGCATAGCTACCGCAGGGTGAAGATTCTCCCCCTGACATAGCAGCATGATGGCTAGAGCCTCCTGCGTGTTTTTGAACCCGAACATCTTGCTGGCAGCGGCAACTTCTGCCATCTGCTGCATGTCGTTAAACGGAACGATGTTGCTCATATGAAGTCTGCTTTCAAATGTTTGGCTAATTTTTTAATGGTTGGCATAGGGTCTTGACTTAATGCCTCTTGTATCAACTCCAAAGATTCGTTGATATATTTATTTTGAATATGCAGTTGTTCTTGCATGTATTCAAGCGTAGCTTTCGCATCTTCTAAAGCCGATATATCTGCGTTGTTGACGGCAAAAAGAAAATCAATTTGTTTTTGAAATTTGCTCATGTTGTCAACCTCACTTAAGTAGAAAACGGCGTGAGCCTGGTTGATTGATAACGAACTTCTCGTAAACCTCTGGCATGGCAGATTGGAAGAGCTTGCTGTCAAACCTCTCTGACGTTTTGGCATTCTTCCAAGTGGCGAGCGTGTCCCCGCCGATGCTGGACAACAGGGAGGATTCCCCCATATAGCCCATGATGAGTGTCTCTAGGTTGTCTTTCTGAGCCTCTAGGATTTTGATTTGGTCTTTGATGCGGCGCAGATACCCGCAAGCCTCTTCCACGGTCTTAGAAGCGGTTTTAGAGGCTTCTAGGTGGGTAGGGTAGATGACCCTGCATTGTTCAGGTGTCTCTGGCGGTAGAGTTGTCCCTGCCTGTACGTGACTCCAATAGACAGCACATTGCTTGACATGCTCCTCTTTTTGCTCAGCAGTGAACGTGAAGTCGCACAAGAAGAATTCCTGTCCACCAAAAAGGATAGCCAAGTACACAGTTTCGCAGCCGTAGACCGTGGCTTCGTGGAGCATCTGAGCATAGTCAGCATCAGGGACAGTCTTCGTGTCAGCGTCAAATTTGTTGCGTGTGCCAGCGTTGTAGTTCTTGCACTCGACAAGAATAGGTTTGCCATTCTCTACTCCATGAAAGTCAAAATGAGACTTCAGCCAAGGCTCGGTCTTGTGCGTTAGTTCATGTTCTATCTTGGTCAGCTCTATCTTGAGCTGGTCAGCAGCGAGTGAACCTATAACAGGCTCCATCACATGACCCATCTGCACAGCTTCTATGTGGGAAAGGTCTGGGATTTCCAGCTTGCCTAGCTTGCGTAGGATGGCCTCGTTAGCCTTTCCTTGGGCAGCTAGTCTGCTGTCTCCTGACCACCAGGCAGAGTTTCTAGATTCAGGTGAGAAGTCACTCATCGTCAGTTACCTCCAAACCGAGGATAGGTTCAAAAAACCTAGCCTTCTGTCCACAAGTGGAGATGCGGTAGGTAGAGCAGAACTCGTGGTGTTTCTCTATCTGACCTGTAACCAAAGAGATGGTTCTAGGGGATTTCTCGCAAAGCCCGTGTTGGGGGTCTTTACTCTCAGGGTGGTCCAAGTAATGGACGCAGTGTATGCAGAGTTTCATGTGTGGTACTACCTTTCGTTGATGTTAAGTCGCCCTTATCCTGCGGGGGCGACACCTGCATTCTATTAGAAGATTAGTTGATTATAGATTGTATTTCGCTATCGTCTGCCATAGGCATATCGCCTGTAGCTATCAGGGCAGCAGTAATGACCCACGGGGGATAGTCTTCACCATCCTTGTGTTTATTTAGGATTTCTATTGCTTGCTCATAGGTCATAGTGTTTGTCTTTTTCGTCTCTTTTTAATCGGAAATACAAGGGCTACGATAGGGATGATGATAGGTTTACTATCTATCGGTCCTCTACCGTCAGCCTGGGGGCTGTCAGCATTGGGGTTTTACCCTTAATGCTGTCTGCTGCTTTATTTATCGACCCAGAGAATTTGTCTCTGCAACATACCTACCATCAGCCTACTGGTCGTTTATCACTTGGGGCAGAACCCTCGTGCAGCCGTCCCCCTTGGGTCAAGCTGAACCGCTTTTCTCCCTCGCCACCACAGTCAGGGGTGCTTAGTATCGCCAGGGGTGCGGATGTCATGGGGGCAACAAAAAGGCCACTTAGCTCTACCCTCGGTGAGAACCCTTAAGTTGTAACCAAGGGCGAGAGTAGAATTAAATGGCCTTACTTGATGCTTCTCACGGCAACGCTGCGGACTATAAACGATAGGGGCAACCATTACAAGGGGGCTTGCGTGATTGGCAAACCCCTAGTTCTTCACAACCCCGCATAGTGCAGCATTCCAGCAACAAGGGCGTACAGCAGGAAAGCTGCCAGGGCAGACAATGCCAGGTCTAGCAGGTTAGGGGCCTTGTCTTCATCATCAGGGGGATAGTGCAACCCGAATGCATCATCTAGTGTTCTAGGAAAACGTCTAGTGGTGTCATTGTGACCAGGGGGCAGTGTGTACTTTTGCATAGTTGTCTCCAGTGGTAAGCCCCCAAGCCCTAGCGACCAGGGGGCGTTAACATTCTAAAAGGGTGCAGGGGGTAACGTATCCCTAGCAGGGGTCTTAGCAGGGGGTTTATAGCCACTAGGGGCCGTTTTCAGTAGCAGTTGATATGTGACCCTATCCACAGTAGGAAAGGGCCACCAGGCAGGGGCTTTACGTGCTAACGGTTTCACGCACCACTTCCCACATGTTCCAGCCCAAGGTTACGCACATTTCACCTTGTTCTAGCATTTCGTTAATCATTGAAACATCGGTGTTATTCCAGCCAGGCCAATCTGCCCTTTCACGGCAAACCTCGGACCAACCCCTATGTTCATGTTTGGCATGATAGGCAATGACAGGGTTAAATCGTTGGATATTCATTGTGAACCTCACTCATAAGTAAATGATTGCAAAATGGCAATCCACAAACCCCCCGTGAGAGGTTTGTAGTTGTCACTTACTTGTACCAACCGTCCTGAAACTTTGCATGGTAAGGGAATGCGTGAACCAGGTTGCAAATTGCATTCTTGACATCCCACTCTTCTGCAATCAGCTCTTCCCTAATGACATCTGTAGGAAGACTAGTGGCTATGTACACACACTCGATGAGCTTTTTCTGCTTGTCTGTATCTTGAATCATGGTGAACCTCACTTAGAAATGCAGTAGGAAAGAATGGAGAGAATCAGAAAGACAAACGCCACGATAACAACGTAGTCAATGTATGTAAGCATGTGAACCTCACTCTAGTAGTTGATAAATGTTGGTAGCGTTTTTGCTGCCAACAACTATATTCTATATAGTATATAGTCTATAGTCTAATTGTAAATGTTAATCATAGTGGTTAGTAAGATAGTAAAAAGACTATCGCTAAACGTAAGACAGACGTGAGTGTCTACTGACATGGACTGCCACCCATCGTTCACCATAGCGGAACAAGGGGGGGTCGGGGTAGTAGGCACGTCATGACGTGTTGGCATGCCATCACACGCATGCACGTATGCTTGGCATGGGTAGGGGTTGGTTGACGTAGTGCAGCTGCTCAGAGCAAGCACAGTGGCCCTTGCTTTTGGGTTTGGATGGCTGTGGAGCGTGACCCCCACATTGCGCCCACCCCAAAAAAAATTTACATTATTGGCTGGTAAAGCAGTTGCCATTTAGGGAAGCCGTTGCGCTTCCCTTTTTTTGTCTGTAATATACGTGTATTGGATGAGGTATATATATGGTGATAACAAGTATTGCGGTAGAGAAGCATGTTGCTGCTCCCAAGCCTCGTGTGGTGTACGACTATCCGTATGAGGAGATGGAGGTGGGGGATAGTTTTGTAGTGCCTGTAGAGGCTAGGCAGAAGGTTTTGAATGCCAACTACAGAGCAAGTAGGAGGTTGGGTTGGCGGTTCTCGACAAGGACGGAGAAAGAGCAAGTGAGGGTGTGGAGGATTTATTAACGGGGGATATATGGAAGCTGCTTTACTTTGGTTGAATGAAGATGAACTGAGACGGGTCTGTTTGGACTTGGAGGAGAGGCTTTACCAAAGCGAGGTGGAGAAGTTGGTTTTACTGTCGGGTTTGATAGAGGCTAGGAACTATGGCTACAGATGCGGATACGTTGACAGAGCTTTACAACTCCCGTATGAGGTTAAAGAGGGAGATGCAGAGAGCCATACAGTGCATTAAGCCTTCTGCCAAGCGGAAGTTGGCTGCGGAGTGGAAGGAGAAGTACAGCGAGTTGTTTTACAAGGAGTTGATTTCTTGTGCTAAGAACAAAGCTGTGTGTATGGAGATTGGGAGTTGGCCGCTCGACACGTTTGAGCAACAAAGGAAAAGATGAGGAGAATATGGAAGAAATAGACAATGATGTGATGGGTCAAATTATGTTTCAGCAGGCTCAGAACAAATATCCGTACTTGTCGAACAAAGACATTTCATTTGCCTACAACCCACAAGAGGGAGACAGGAAACTTGAGTTTTATCACCCAGAGGAAACAGAGCGACCTGTTTACATTCCTGCTGGAAAACCAGGCATTGAGGTGTTTAACCCTAACGTAACACCTGAAGACATTTTGGGCGATTATGTTTCTCACTATGGTGTTAGTGTCGACCCAAAGCTAAAAGGCTATTACGAGCAGTTTGAGGGCTTGCTAGACCCTATAAAGATGCAGAAAAGGTATCAGTACCATCAAGAGAATTTTGGAGAAAACCGCCCGTATGAAAATTGGAAACAAATGACGGGTGTGCCAGAAATGTTTCGTGGGTACACGTTTAATCAATGGCCTGATGCTGCACAGATGTACACCCCTGAACAACTGCAAATTCTCAATCAAGTGCGAAGTTATTTAGGGATTAAATGAAGTTTGACCTCCAGCAGTTCTACAAGTTCTGCTCAGAATTGAAGATTGAGACGAAGGAAGAGGGCCTGAAGAAGATGGGCAAACTTCTGGGGACTCAGACGTATGTGATGAGTGAGATTGCGAAAGGCTTAGAAGAGGATGTTCACTTTTTTGTTATTCTTAAAGGCAGGCAGCTGGGCATCACGACCATTAGCCTGGCTCTCGACCTTTACTGGCAATTTACGCACCCTGGTTGGCAGGGAACTCTTGTTGCGGATACGGAGGAAAACAGAGACATGTTCCGCTCAACTCTGGCAATGTACATGGAGGGTTTGCCAAAAGAGTACAAGATTCCGCTTGTGGCGCACAACCGAAACCAGATGGTCCTCAAGAACAGAAGCCGAATTTTTTATCAGATTGCAGGCAATAAATCCCGATTGGGACAGGGTAAGGCTATTACATACCTACATGGCACTGAGGCCGCCTCGTGGGGAAACGAGGAGGGATTAGCTTCCTTGATTGCCTCTCTTGCAGAGAAGAACCCTGAGAGGTTGTACATGTTCGAGAGTACGGCGCAGGGCTTCAACATGTTCCACGACATGTACAAGACTGCCAAGCATGCCAAAACCCAGAGAGCTATCTTTTGTGGCTGGTGGCGTAACGAGTATTACAGCGTAGACCCTGCAAGCAACATTTACAGGGTGTACTGGGATGGCAAGCTGACTTCTGAAGAGAAGGAGTGGGTGAAGGACATCAAGAAGCTCTACGGCGTAGAAATCAACAGCAGGCAGATGGCGTGGTGGAGATGGAAGATGCACGAGGGCATCAAGGATGAAGACCTGATGTATCAGGAATTCCCTCCTACAGAGGACTATGCCTTTGTGATGACGGGCACATCTTTCTTCTCACACAGCCGTTGCACGGAGGCTGCGAAGGAAGCTAAGAGGTCTTTGCCTGACCACTACCGTTATGTGTTCGGGCAGTTGTTCCAAGACACAGAAGTCCTGAAAAGCACGGAACGTATGGGCACACTCAAGATTTGGGAGGAGCCTGTAGACACGGCTTATTACGTGATTGGTGCTGACCCTGCTTACGGAAGTTCAGATTGGGCAGACAGATTCTGCATACAGGTCTTTCGCTGCTATGCAGACGGGATGGACCAAGTGGCTGAGTTTGCCACCAGTGAAATGAACACTTATCAGTTTGCGTGGGTGATATGCCATCTTGCTGGCGCTTACAAGAACAGCACGTTAAATCTAGAGATTAACGGGCCAGGTCAGGCGGTACTCAACGAGATGCGGAATTTGAAAAGGCTGGCGGCAGCGGTGGGAGGGGCTACAGGCAGGGATTTGATGGACGTGCTGGGCAGCATGACCAATTACTTGTGGCGCAGGAACGACAGTCTGGGAGGACCAACCAACAGCATAGGTTTCCTGACCACCTCGTCTACAAAAGAGCGGATGCTCAACTACTACAAAGATTATTTTGAGCGGGGCATGATGAAGATACGCAGCATGGACACGCTAGAGGAGATGAAGACCATCGTGAGGGAAGACGGCTTTTTGGGTGCGCCAGGCAGGAGTAAAGATGACCGTGTGATTGCCGCAGCACTGGCAACCGTAGCTTGGGCAGAGCAGGTGCAGCCAAGACTGATTGCTCAGAAGCTCACCCGCAATATCAGTCAAGCACAGGATGACTACACCCCTGAACAGCTTTCTGTTGGCAGGAACGTGAGTGATTACTTAAAACGTATAGGGATGTACCAATGAGAGAAGAGAAGTTTCAGCACTACACAGAGCTTGCCCTCAAAAGCGTCTACAGCGAGCCTGAAGGCGGTTTTCACTCTCAGTTGATACCAGAGGTGGTCAGAGACTTTTTTGTGCCTGCAAACGTTCCTGTGACAGCTTACGTGCTAGACATAGGTTGTGGGCAAGGTTTGTTTATGGACATTTTGAAAGAAAAGGGTTACACCAATTTGGTGGGCGTGACGCTTAGTGATGATGACCTTGTGGCTTGCGGAGAAAAGTGGCACAGCTGTTTGAAATCGGACATGTCAGACTTGCCTGTGCCAAACCGCATCGTGGATTACATCTGGTGCAGACATGCGCTAGAGCATTCTCCCTACCCGCTGTTTACTTTGTACGAATTCAACAGGGTAATGAAGCTGGGTGGCAAGATGTACGTAGAAGTTCCTGCGCCTGGCTGCGCCCGTAGGCACGAGTACAACCCTAATCACTACAGCATTCACACCGCTGATATGTGGGCAGCGTTGATGGCCAAGGCTGGGTTTTTTGTTACGGCTGTTCACAACATGTCGTTTGAGCTACAAATCCAAGATAGTCCTATTCCTGAAAGCAATCTCATCTTCTTACTGGAAAAAAATGAAAGTGTTGTCCAAGAAAGAGCTTATGCGTCAGATGAAGCGTTTTGTGGCTGACAAAGACAGAGGCATTTCGATGGCTTTGTTTGCCCAGCTCTGCGGTTTAACGCCTGACAAGATGTGGACCATCTTCATTACAGAGACAGAACCGTTATCTGAATACATGCAGTTGCGGGTTAACAAAGCGTTTACAGAGTGGCGAGAGGGGAATGTGCGGGTCATGCGGGATGGACACAAGAAGTTTGTGGACTACCGTAAGCAGGCAATACCGCCGCTCATGCCAAGCACTAGGCTGAATTTGACTGCTGATGGCATCAAAATCAAGGTGGGAATGGTCAACCGCCATGATTACAGTGAACTTGACCTTAACGAAGCACTTAGAGGGTAACTATGGGCATACTGAGAGACTATTATTGCGATTCACACGGCATTTTTGAGGCTTGGGAACCCCAATGCCCTATGAAGCACTGCAAATCTGAAATCAGCGTGGTGCATCTTAAGCCCGTGGGTACACGTTCTGATAAAACTAAAAAAGCTGATAAAACTATTCAAAACCTTGCCCTAGACTTTGGGATGACGGACATCAAGTCCACCAAAGAGGGAGAGCATCAGACAGGTTACATTACCCGCAACAATGAACAGCCACAGGATAAGGGTCCACGACCTGGTGACGCTGCCATTTGGGGCGGTGGCGGTAATATCAGCATGAAATCGGTCATGGGTGGACAATTCAAATCGGTTAATGGAGAATCTGTTGGCATTTCGCCCAAAGACACGGGGAACTTGACAGGTCCTAGACCCGCAAGTTATGTAAACGACCACGAGAATTTACAGGTAAGCAAATGAGAATTCCTACCGAGCCACTAGACCGAGAGTTTTTCTATCTGGATTTGATTCAGAAGTGTCTGGTGTCACGGGAGGAAAGAAAAGCAGATTACGCTTCTCTGCGAAGCTGGTACTTGTTTGGCAATGGTCCAGACGAATCACCAGCTTTGTACAACAAGATTTTTCCCCACATCGACCAGCTGACCTCGTTTCTCTATTCAGCAGAAACCACAAGGTTCAGTATTGATTTGGGTGCAGCCGTTCCTCAAGAGGAACATAACAAGATTCCATCTTTGACCCGTGCGCTTAATGACGAGTGGTTGAGCAGTAATGCTGACCAGGTGTTTTCCACCGCCGTGACATGGGCGCTGGATTACAACAGCACATTTATCAAGTTGGTTATCAACAAAGGCATTCACCCTTACATGGTAGAGCCAGCCACGATGGGGGTATTGCGGGAAGATACCCCTTATCTGGACCGCCAAGAAGCGTTTGTACAAACGTACTACATCACCAAATCTGAGTTGTACAACCGTTTGTACAGTCATCCTAATCGTGAAGCCATTGTCAAACGG
>Ga0114963_10000291_pt1 | contig 32944 bp, 19 predicted proteins | sample C_131016_EF_Meta_FD_87019 | JGI IMG/M metagenome (GOLD analysis project Ga0114963, IMG submission 87019) | Freshwater microbial communities from Lake Croche, Canada to study carbon cycling - C_131016_EF_MetaG | ecosystem: Environmental > Aquatic > Freshwater > Lake | place: Lake Croche, Canada... | reverse complement strand
ATGCATTTCGAGCAGATCCAGTTAGCGTTTGTCCCAGTTCAGAATAAGCAGCAACAATATTATTAACGGCAGTGGTCACTTGTCCATCAAATCCTGTATCATAACCTAGGGTCAGTGTGGCAGGAACCGGCATGTTTCTTTTGTATAGTCTTACTCTGTCAACTTCAAAAGATGGATAATAATTTAATGCAGGGTCAAAAGTTCCAGATATAGATCCTAGACTCATGCTGAGTAGTATATAAAATGGTTCAAAGGTACTTAGAACATACGGAGGATCATTTGCTACTGTACTATCAATTACTACACCAGGAAAAGTAGTAGATAATGGTATAGTTAGAGAAGAATTAGAATACCACGTTACTGCATTAGAATTGGTAAATCCCTGCCCGGTAGCGAGTAGAGTAACACTAGAAGCCTGTCCTCCACTAATTACTAGAGATGCTATTGCATTGCCCCTACCACCAGAGGCATAGATAGTAAATGTTCCATTTGCTAAACCACTGCCCACGGAAGTAAGAGTATTATCTACTATACCCTTCCACCCGGTGAACTTGCTAAACAGTACTCCATCCCAGTAGATATATCTCCCAGTTTCGTCTACTACATACGTGTACTCATGAAAGTCTTCGTCCATAGGCTCGGCGACTCTGCTCCATCCTGCTGCACCTTTATTAACACTTACTATACTTGGATACGGAATACAATGATAATTACTTATGCAAGTAGTAGTACCCTTGGCTAACTGCTCATTAATATCCACTTCATCATACCACGCCTGATTATTTGGCATTAGCCACGCAGCAGTGTAAACTCCTAATTGTGGTCTACCCGTTTTGAAACGTATACTCACAGCTCCAGGAAATCTTACAGTTTTCCACTGTTGACTAATGAGAGCACCGCCTAGATAATTTCTTCCTTTAGTTAACGTGCTTGATATGCCCTCTGGTCTAGGATAAGTTTTTATGGTCAAAACTGAATTGTTTGCTGTATAACTATCTGTTATACCATTTAGAGCATAAATTGGATTTCTAGGGTCTATCATCCATGCTGTTTCATTTAACAGAGGTGTATCAGAGCCATACTCATCTTTACCCTGAGCGACATTCCAATAAGCAGGAGTCCAACCAGTAGGATTACTATCTGAACCTAGAGTAGCATTTCCACTACCTAAAAATTGAGTATTCATATTTAAAGTGTCAAAATCATCACTCCACTCTAATGTATGATTAGATAAATCCAATGTCGGCTCATTAGCAGTATTATCAATATTAATGCCCCATTGCTCACCTAATTTTTTATGAATATATCCCATTTCAACAGTGCCAATATATCTATCGTAAAAGAGAATATCTAAAATGGTTCCGTTGAAATAATCTGTGGACGAATCCGTTCGCCCACCCAAAACTGCAACAGAAGGGGTCATAGTACCAGTAGTGTTCAGTAGAGGCACATGTGATGTTGGATTACCGTTATTACTAGTGTAACCGTAAATACCGTTATGTTGGAATAACACATGAACCTCGTCTGGAGCACCATCACTAGAAATAGAACTAATAGCTGCCTGTCCTAACGTGAATTCTCCAGCATCCCCATCTGGTACCGTAATACCGCCTGAACCTATTACATATCCAAGTCGAGATGTGAGTCCCACTCTGGTGATATTGTATATAACCTTAGAGCTACCTGTATTATTTCCAACTGCAAATATAGTTTTATTAGTGCCAGTACTTGCTATTTTACAAACTACTATAATAGTCCACTGCTTGTTACGCCAAGATGGCCCAAAAAAGTTTATAGCGGCCGATGTAGTGAAGTTGAGAGACTGATTAGTTCCATTAAAGGTTAGTCCTGGTTGACCATTCTGAGCATTTGCAGTATATACAGGACCATTAGTCGAAGTACTTGCTTCCCACCCTGCTATACTTCCTCTAATTTTTTTTACGGCCTGTCCGTTTGCAGTTACTTGATTAGTGCCAGCGGAATCTTGCCATAAAGTAGATGTTGAAAGCGCATTGATACGTTCCACGAGTCCTACCTTGATATTATCTGTTACCCTAATAGTAAAGTAGGTAGTAACATCTTGATATCCAGGTGCTGATCCTACTATAATAATATTATAATTAGTATCCGGCGCACCTAATACTTTTTCTAGACGCAACATATTTCCGCCAATGGAAAACTGATCATTTGCACTATTTGTGAGTGTAAATGTAGCTCCAGGAGCTGTAGAGGATATTATACCTGCTGTCCATCCATAAGTAGATAGTGGCTGAATTGTGTCGTTTGGAGTAATACTAAGAAACTGCCTAGGTAAGGAAGCAGAAACTGGCGATGTATCTGTAACCAATGTTATTTCATCAAAGCTGCTAGCTACTATGATATTTCCTGTAGATGTATATCTCATTGGTACTGGTAAACTAACGTCTTCTACAAATTGTTTGGCATAAATTGACATATCAGACATTCTTATTGACGAAGTTGTTACTTCATCAAGTTCAGCTGTACTAGTATATAGAGTTCCTTCGGCAGTCAATCTAATTGTTATATTAAATATCCAACCCGTATTATTACCTGCACTAGCCATCTGTGTTTCCTTGTCTCTTTAATGCAAACCACCTTGCACCACCAGTTGCATTACTGTCTTGAATGCTGGTGTATTTAACCGATACTATTCCCGAGCTTTTACTTAATGTAAACTGAGTGCCCGATGTTGAGCTTCTAATATTTGCTCTATTTGCAGCATCTTTTCCGGATATATTAAAATTAGTTACAATTGTAGTTGATGATGATGCAAAGGTCCAGGTAGTAGCAGTATATACATCTTGTTGTAATGTTACAAAAGTATTTTCGCCGGTGATGTTTATTCCACCCGCATATCCGTTATCTTTTATTCCAACAAGATTATAAGAATTACCACCGCCATTGAATATGTTATTTCCTAATACATTTCCGCCGTTTCCTACAAAATATATATTTGAGCCAGTATTACTTTGCATAACAAGTGTGTTAGTAACAGTCCATATTGCAGGAATATTGCTATTATTGTTTGTCATTAAAATCGTAGAACTAGTCATATTTAATGTTCTATTAGTCGAACTAGTAGAAGTAAATTGCTGAACTGATAAGGTTTTTCTATTTAAATCTAGTGTTCCACTATTAAGTGTCCAAGATGTAAGTCCGTTTACATTATCTAGTAATCTATATGAAGCTGTGCCATTAAAAGTAAATTTAATCATTGTCGAAAAAAGTGGATTATTAGAGGTAGCAATTGTTTTAGTTCCAGTGGACGCGGCAAAATTAATTTCAGTTGCTGTCAAAAACGTCGCATCACTTGACAATGTTAAATTTCCATAAAGTTTAAGAGAAGGTGAATATAATGAGCCCGAAAATCCAGTGAGATCTAGATTTTTTATACCAGTAGTATTATTAGTAAATCTTACTTGATCTTGGCCTGCCCTAATGTAAAAGTTTACAGAATTAGTTTCACTATCAATATTTCCTTGATAAATGTATCTAACTCCTCCTAATACTCCGACTCCGTCAAGTCGTACTCCTCCTCCTGAGTCAGTAAATGTTACATATTGATGTGACTGAGGATTAGTTGAATCCCAAACATATATTCCATTAGTAATGCTTTTAACACTAATAAAACCAGTATCAAAGTTAATTGTTCCTGTGGATATCACAGTTGTGCTTATTACAGCACGAGGACATTCTATCGTAGTTCCATTTAATGTATTGAGTTGTCCACCGTTAAAGTTAAATGGAGTAGAAGATACTAATTTTCCTCCTAAGTCTAAAGTTAATATTCCTGCTTGAGTAAAAGTGTTACATGTCAATGTTCCACTATTAATAGTCATTCCTCCGTCAGAAATCATTGAAGCATATGTAGTTGTTGCAGTTTTACCATTTATATTAAAAACTCCATTAAACAGACATAAGGGATAATTTATTGCTTTAAAACCACTTAGAGAAAGATCATAATTAAAATTATCAGCTAATGTAAATGTTCCTCCTGAATTAGGAATTGTGGTATCTAATACAAGTGGCCATGTAATAGTTTTACCATTTGAAGAAATTATGGACTCGTAATTTCTATTTGAATTATAAGGATTCATTATCCATTTATAATTGTCTGGTTTAGTTACCGACGTTGAAAGTCCTGGTATTTGTGCATTTCCTAAGTATAAACTTCCATAAATATTTAATGTACCAGCAACAGCAGAAGAAGACGGAACAACAAATATTCCGGTAAATCCCCTAAAATCTAGATCACCAATAACTGCACCCGGTAGTTCCTTGGGTTCAAAATCAAAGTAACCAGACCCATCTGATATCCAGAAATTTATAAAACTTACATTTTGATCTAATCCAAAAGTATTACTACCGGCTCCTACACATACAGTTCTGTTGTAAGCACCACTATTTGCACCAGAACTATTTAATTTTACAGTAAGATTAGGAGAAGCTAATGAAATGTCAAAATTGATTGGATCTACATTAAAAACAGTAGCAGTTGTATATATTAATGATGATGAAGGATCAGAACTTAGCGTATTATTTGGAATTGATGAAGTGTCAGATGCTCTAGTAAGTTGAAAAGTAGCTGGAAAATCAGCTTGAATTACTATTGGACTTGGATATCGTCCTGCTCTAATTCCTTTTATAGTTCCACATGTTAATGTTATTCCGGAAACATCGATATACCCTGATCTAAATAGTACTGCTTTTGATGATGCTATGGTAAAATTATCATAGATATACCAACCACTATAATCTTCTCCTTGAAATATAATATCAGCATTTATTGTTGAGTTGTTAGATGTAATAGTATATGGACCATAGTAATAGGGATTATTTAAAAAAACTATAGTAGGAGCACTTGTAATACCTCCAGATACTCCAGGAACCATTGAAGAATTTAATGGTAATGTTAAATTTCCATAGATGTTCAGGTCGCTGTTAAGTGTTATTGTTCTAGTTCCATTATAAATAGTTAAATCATTGACTGGATGAGGTCGTGAAGAGGCGTCAATAATAATTGAATCGTTTCCATAAATGTTAATATTAAATAATGTACTGATAATGTCTGGATTAAGATAATTTGAATTATTTGACAAATCATGCCATATAGTCCGAATTCCCGAGGAACCCTGGTATGTAAAATCTAAAGTGATTTGTGTATAATTTAGTAATATATCAGAAGCTAGATCGATACCATTTAAATAAAAGACTCTGCCATTAGATCCTGTAATAGTAATATTAGTATCATAATCTGAGTTTATTAAAGGATTAGCAGAGGTGAATTGTAATAAAGAACACGTTAAATAATAACCTCCTAGAGATAAACTATTAGTATAAATCAATCCTCTAGTTGATAGATCTGAATACAATACCAAATGATTAATAGAACTAGGTGATCCATTTAACAATCCAATTGAATTTTCTATTGTCCCTACCGTGCTACTTATATTAACTCCAAGATTAGGTAATTTACTAGTCCCAACGCCCGATTCTATTGTACGAAAACTTCCATTATTTTGCCAGTTTACACCGCTGTTTATTTCTAAATATCCATCAATAGAAGAAGTTAGTTGGAATAGTATACCACTGCTTCCTGTAAATGTTACTATTCCTGCACTAGGATTAGATATTGTTAATGACGTTAGACGAGCAGTTGTATCTATGTTAATTGTATAACTATTGTTGCCGCCAGCAAAGTAAGGATTAGAGTTTTTATCAAAAATAACAGTGTCACCGTAGGTTGGAAGGCCAGTTAATCGGCTTCCAGTGCCTCCGCTACCAGTCCACCAATATCCATTGGTTCCAGATATGTTGCTCCAAGAGAACGTGGGATTAGCAATACCAAAATTAACCGGAACATAAAAATAACGAATTGCCATCTTTTATATCCTTATGTAGATGTTGTTACATCGGAGGTTACATCTAGTAATGATAAATCCACAGGATTATTAACAGCATTTAACCATCTACGAAAATTTTGTTCTTTTATTGCTTCAATTTCTTCGGGTGTCTTTGAATTATATTCGTCTTTTTTAATTCTTAATACGGCTTTAAAAACCAAATCACCTTCAGTTTTAGTATAATATATAAAAATCATTTCTTCAATTCTATCAGTCATTTTTTATTCCTTATCCAAATATAAAGTCTACTGCACCAGCCGTGGGATTATACTTCATATAAAATACCGATGCGGTAGCAGATGTAATATGTATTTCACCGGCTGTATAAATATTGCCACCTATACCAACACCACCTGAAACGGTTAACGCGCCAGTAGTTGTGCCCGTTGATTGTGTAGTAGATGTAATTGAAATTGCATTAGTAGATGTTCTTCCCCTGTCGGTGACGTTTTGAAGAGTTGCTGTACTCCAGATAGTCACATTTCCGGTAGTTGAGCTAACCGCAGTGCCGGTGCCTGGATTAACTGAGGTAACACCACCCTGTGATACAGTGTCCCACGTAAATGGATATGCACTATCGCCATTATATTTTAAGAATGTACCAGTAGTAGTCGGAGCACTTGCAAACTTTGTAGTAACGCTATCACTATTATAGGCAAGCTGAAGTCCACTGTTATATTGATTATTAGAAATATTGTTTGCATAAGTAGCGGTATTCACTGAAATTGCGGTTGGCGGTTTCCAAGTAGCAGTAGTACCATCACTTACTAATAAACTGCTTGTACTTCCTATTGGAATAAAGTCAGTAGTGCCAGTATTGGTTTGATATGGAATACTTCCCCTTACACCGCGCGCTAAATTAGTAGCAGTAGTAGCAGAACTCACGGACAATGATGTTGAAGCGGTTGACCATGAAGCAGTGTTGTTAGGACCTACTACTAATATCTGTCCCTGAGATCCAATTGGAATAAATCCAGTAGTACCAGTGTTGGTTTGATATGGAATACTTCCCAGAGCACCACCTACTAGATGAGTAGCAGTCGTCGCTGTACCCACCGACAATGTGCTTTGTGCTTTCCAAGTAGCAGTTGTACCATCACTGACCAGTACAGTGCCAGTTGTTCCAATTGGAATAAAGTCAGTAGTGCCAGTATTGGTTTGATATGGAATACTTCCCCTTACACCGCGCGCTAAATTAGTAGCAGTACTCGCAGTACTGGCTGAAATTGCACTCGAAGCTTTCCAAGTAGCAGTTGAACCATCACTGACCAATACAGTGCCAGTTGTTCCAATTGGAATAAACCCAGTTCTACCAACATTGGTCTGATATGGAATGCTTCCTGTAGAACCGTTTGCTAGATGAGTTGCAGTGGTAGCAGAGTCGATAGAGCCGGATATCTGTGCATTAGTCGCAACGATATTTCCGCCTACATATAAGTTTCCGCCTATGCCAACTCCTCCTACAACTTGAAATGCTCCAGAATTGGTTGAAGTTGATTGCGCAGTATTATTGATCGTTGATGACCATACAAATGATCCACCCCTAAACAACAGGAATGTATTAGCATCAGCGGGAGCATCTATAAATGATGTTTGATCTGCTGTCTGTTGGTATAAAATTTGATTAGCGGCGCCATCAGTAATATCACCAGCTTTACTGACCGTTAAACTAGTTGGATTTACATAAGATGGAGCACTACTACCATTACTCTGTAGTAACCATCCAGATGTAGTAACGGATACAAAACTAGTAGTACCAGTGTTAGTCTGATATGGAATACTGCCTGGTGCACCGCCCGCTAAATTAGTAGCAGTGGTGGCAGAGTCAACTACTCCAGTAACACTAACTTTTCCGTAAATTGTGCCGCCTACATAAAGATCGCCGCCTATACCAACGCCACCAGTGACTACTAATGAGCCTGTTGAAGTACTGGTTGCTGAAGTTGAATTAGTTATTTTGATTGCTATATCAGTTGAATTTCCAATAGCAGTTACTGTCTGTAAACTTGCAGTGCTCCAAATAGTGATATCACCAGTAGAAGAGCTAACCGCAGTTCCTGTTCCTGGTGTTATTTTAGAAACACCTGCTGTGACAGTTGTCCAAACAAAGGTATTAGTTGTAGAATATTGTAAAAATGTACCAAAATTAGTTGGAGTTGTAATAAATCCAGTAGTGCCAGTACTAGTTTGATATAATATTCTATTAGCACTGCCTGCTGCAACATTGGAAGCAGTTGTTATAGATCCAGTGATTGTTCCGTAAATAGTTTTACCTACATAGAGATCTCCCTGAATACCAACACCACCTAAAACAGTTAACGCACCGGTAGTAGTTGATGTTGATGCTGTACTACTAGTAATACTAATTGCATTAGAAGTTGAATTTCCTCTGTTAGTAATAGACTGTAGTGTACTGTTATTCCAAATTTTTACATCTGCGCCTGTTACACTTATTGCAGTATCAGTTCCTGCCGAGAACGATGTCCAAGTGAACGCATTATTACCCGTATATTGTAGAAAAACATTTGACGCTGGTGGTGCAATAATAAAACTGGTAGTATCTGTTCCTGTGTTATAAACAATTCGATTAGCAGCACCTCCTACAATGTGAGTAGTAGCGGTTACTGTACCGCTGATTTTTCCGTAAATATTACCACCCACATAAAGATCACCACCAATGCCCACTCCTCCTGCAACTTGAAGAGCTCCTGACTGAGAATTTATAGCAGAGGTAGTTGTTGCAATTACTAAACTACCAGAAGAATCTATGCGCATACGCTCGATTCCAACACCACTTGATGTAAATACCAATGAGCCTTGTGCGCCCCATGCTATATATGAGGTCGTAGTTGATCTTAAATATATACCAGTTGTTGATCCAGTATTAACAGCATCTCCTATCAATACTGCCCAATTTTTATTTCCAGGATGATTTATTGTCAACAGTGATCCATCAGAAACAGTGGAAACAGTGGAATTGGTCACTACCAACTGTCCGCCAACATATAGATTTCTACCAACACCTACACCACCCGTGACTCGTAATGCTCCAGCATTAGTCGATGTTGAATTTGTGGAACTACTAATTGAAATAGACCTATCAGTAGATGAACCCTGACTAGTAACATCTTGTAAAGTTGCGGTACTCCAGATCGTCACTGATCCAGTGGTTGAACTAACAGCAGTTCCTGTTCCTGCATAAATCGCAGAAATACCATAAGTTCCTAGATTAGTTTCAGTTACTACTCTTGAGCCACTAGAATAAATATCTCCGCCTACATACAGTGTGCCGCCAATTCCTGCACCGCCAATTACTTGTAATGCGCCAGAAACTGTGCTAGTAGCAGTGGTTGAGTCAACAAGCCTTATAGAACCTGTCTTAAATGTACCGTATGTTGCACTTGTAAATGTACTATCTCCAGTAACACCAAAAGAAAACCATTCTAAAAATTTACTGTCATTTTTTAATACAAGCGCGGCATTTGTGTTAGTTGCATTATTAAAGTAGTGGAATTTTAACCCAATAGATTTACCGTCATCAAGTGTCCACTGTCCATCAGATGGAGTGTGAAGTTCTAGAATATTATCTGTGTAAAGAGTGTTAGTAGAATAAACATATGTTGCATTTCCGCTAAATGTAACATTTCCTAAAAATGTAGCTTCGTTATTTACTTTTAACTGTCCGCCAACATTTAGATTGCCACCAATTCCAACTCCGCCCGTTACTTTTAGAGCACCTGAACTGGTATCTGTACTGCTAGTGCTACTAGTGATAGAAATAGATCGATCGGTAGATGAACCTTGACTAGTAACATCTTGTAAAGTGGCGGTACTCCATATAGTAACTTCCCCGGTCGATGAGCTAACAGCAGTGCCTGTTCCCGGCGTTATTTTAGAAACACCATATGTTTTTATCGAAGCAGTTGTTAAAACTAAATTACCTTTACTATATACATCATCACCAACCCACAATGTGCCGCCGATACCAACACCGCCTGCAACTACCAATGAGCCAGTTGAAGTACTGGTTGCTGAAGTTGAATTAGTGATTTTGATTGCTATATCAGTTGAATTTCCAAAACCAGTTACTGTTTGTAAACTTGCAGTGCTCCAAACAATTACGTCACCGGTTGATGTACTTACAGCAGTGCCTGTTCCTGACCCGAGAGAGGTTACTACATAAGATTTTACACTTGATGTAGTAAGAACAAGACTTGTTTTACTGTAGATATCTTCACCGACATACAATTTGCCGCCAATTCCTGCTCCACCTGTAATAACAAGTGCTCCAGAAAACGTATTATTTGCTACTTGTGTAGATGTAGAAGTGATGATACCTAATGTGGTTAACTTGCCAGTTGCTGCATCGATGCTTAATGCACCTGCCGTCAGACCATTGTGAACGTAAAAATAATTGTTTGCCACAGTTCCATATCTCCCTAACAGCAAATCTTAACGAAATTTTAAATTTCTATGTACATTTTATGAACCTTGATAGTATTTGTTGTATATACTCCCACTGCCTGTAAAATTACATTTCCAGTTGATGTATTTATATAAAATGTTACAATAGGATCTGAACCAGTGAACACCGATGTACTTTGTAGATAAGGAGTAATACCATCATGTACTACTAATATTTCACTTGATTGATATTGATTAACAAAACTATTACTTGCACTAACAACATATTTCGCAGATCGATATACACTCATTGAGAAAGTATCAATAGTAGCAGATGTTATTCCTACTGCTATTGCCGATAACTTTTGTACCAATGCAGCGTTGTACATAACAATGTTGCCGCCTGCATGTATATTTCCACCAATTCCTACGCCACCAACAACTTGTAATGCACCAGAATTAGTTGATGTTGAATTTGTAGCCGTATTAATTATAACAATATTTGTAGTTGAATTTCCATAATCAGTTACTGTTTGTAAACTCGCAGTACTCCAAATTGTAACAACGCCCGACGACGTGCTAACAGCAGTACCGGTGCCAGGATTTATTTTAGTAACGCCATAATTAGCTAATGTTGCCTCAGTTATAACATTACTGCCTGAACTTTGAATTTTTCCGCCTACATAAAGATCAAGTCCAATTCCTGCGCTACCGACAACTTGAAATGCTCCAGAATTAGTGCTAGTGGCAGAAGTATTAGAATTAACAATTACTGTTCCGGTAGAATTTATGGTTAATAAGCTACTTGAGGTAGATTTGAAAACTGTTGCTGCATTAGATAATGTGCTGATATTTGTAAAATAAAACGCTCCATCACTTCCGCCGTTAAATCCAAAGTCAATAGTTCCAGCAATAGAATCGCCAATGTAAACATTGCCAATTTGAGTATTAGTACTTGAGATTGCTAGACCGCGTGCCCATATATTTCCGCCTACACCTATCCCACCAGTGACTATTAACGCACCAGAATTAGTTGATGTACTGGCAACATTGTTGTATACATATACTTGAGTTGATGTTGTAAAAACAACGCTACCAGTGCCGTCAGGATCAATAGTAAGATTAGCGTTAGTAGGAAAAGAAGTAATATTTGTAGCAGCAATATAATTTCCTACATATAGACTATTGCCGATACCAACGCCACCAACAACAGTTAATGCACCAGAGTTAGTGGATGTCGAAGATGCAGTATTTGTAATACTAATCGCATTAGTAGTTGAATTACCTCTGCCAGTAACAGACTGTAGTGTGCTAGTATTCCATATAGTTAAATTGCCAACTGTAGAATCAACAAATATTGCAGTATCTGTTCCTGCTGTAGCAGTAGTAACTGCATAATTCTTAATAGTTGCTGTACTAACAACTCTTGCCAAATCCTCGTATATAGTTTTCGCATTAATTGCACCGCCAACTCCTACCCCGCCCACAACTGTTAATGCGCCAGTATTAGTGGATGTCGATGATGCTGTATTTGTAATACTAATAGTATTAGTAGTTGAATTACCTCTACCAGTTATTGTTTGGAGTGTACTAGTATTCCATACAGTTATTATACCAGTCGAGGTTGATACGGCTGTATCGGTGCCTGCGCTGAGGGTTGAAACACCAAAATTTAAACTAGTGGCAGTAGTTAAAACTTCATTTCCTTGACTATAAATTAAATTACCAACATAAAGCTTTTTAGCAATACCAACTCCGCCTTTTATAACAACTGAACCGTTACTTGTGCCAGTGCTATCAGTTATATTGTTTACTATTAACGGAGTGAAGTTTCCTAAAACAAAATTTCCAGATTGAAAGGAAGAACGATTAACATAGATATCACTCGATCCATCTAACGATGTAATATTGTTTGATGCCAAAGAATTGGCGGTAAGTTGACTACCTACACCTAATCCACCTGTTATAATTACTGCGCCTGATCCAGTGGAATTGCTATCAATATTAGAAGTAAAAAGAGTGGCGCTTGTAAATCTAGTAGGTCCGTTAACATCTAATCTATATTGAGGATCAGTGTTATTAATTCCAAGATAATTTAGGCTATTAAATCTTGCGACTTCTACATTTTTATTAGTAAACGCAATAATACTCGGAACCGCACTTGCAGACTGATTGGCATCAAGATATACCGAACCACTAGAATCAGTTCTAAATCTTGCATAATTTGTCGTAGTACTTTCTAGCCTAATTCCTGCAGTAGAATTTTTAATGTGAATCTGGTCATTATTAGACTGTGTACCAATACTAATAGGACCTGCAAAGTAATTAGATGGAGTTCCTAATACCTTAACATTGCCTCCAATATAAATATCTTTTCCAATTCCAACACCACCTGTAACCGTAAACGCACCAGTAGTAGTAGAAACTGCATTTGTTGAACTAGTTAAATGAATTGATCCAGTTCTAAATTTTCCGTAAGTGACGCCAGTGAAACTAGTTCCGGTGGTTACATCACTCCACCATTCAAGATCTTCTGTAACACTATTTAAAATTAATGCGCCCCGTGTGCCTGTTCCATAGGGATAAATGCCTTTGTAATAATGAAATCTAAATCCAATATTCTTAGCATCATCATATGTCCAAAGAGTATCAATGGATGCAGTATTGGCCACATGTAATTCAACAATACTATCAGTATATTGCGTATTTTGACTAGTAACATACGTAACAGTATTATAATATTGCACTGGTCCATAGAAACTAGCAGTGCTTAATACATTTAACTTAGTTAAATTGGCTTCGGTGATGTTTGCAATATTACTTGTTACTCTTTGACCGTCAAAGTATGAGTTTCCTGTAATGTTAACAGTGCCAGTTCCGACCGAAGTAATAGTTAATATGCCGTTTTGTCTAGCAGAAGTTATGGTGCTATCAGCAAAATATACTTGTCCTATGGTACTAGTAAAAACCAAAAGTCCAGCGGGACCCGTTACTAATGTAAATCCAGTCTCGGTACTAGGAGTACGTCCCAATAGCGGCTGGGCCGTTTCAAGCGTAATAAAGAAGGTACCGGTTCCAGAAGTACCCACTAATCCTTTTGAGTTGTTTAATAGTGTAGGCATCTTACTGGTTAGCCGTCTCTAGAACACTAAGTGTTAATTTAATAACTCCCGGTGCATCTGCGTATGCAATAACACTATCCAAACTTTCAACAATTAATTTACCGGACAACAATGCGGCTGCATTATTAGTTGGTATTGGAAAATCCTTTACTTGCTCAGTTATTATGTTTCCACTCTGTCCTCCATTTCCTTGTGTATCTGGCAAAACAGGCAAATTTCTATAATGAGAAAAAGTAATTAAATGCGTGTTATTAGGATCGATATTAGATGCATTTGCCATAAGCACAATTGCCGTAACCCCTACTGGAGCAGTATATACTCTTGTAGATGAATTTATAGTTAGTACTGATGTTTTGGTTTTAAACGTGTTTAACGGTAATAGTGCCATTTGTGTTATCCTTCAATTGCTAAGATGAATGGTGTTAGATTAGCAAATAGTGATTTTGTAAAGGTTCTACCTGACAATACACCGGTTGCCTGACTAATTACTAATCCTGGTCCAATTCTAAAATCTCCGTTCTGGTCAGTAGAAGTAAAGAATACTTTACCATTATTTAACTGAACTACTTCTTTGCTTTGTACAGGATCTGCTCTACCTACCTGTGGTAGAGATCCGTAGTTTGTCCCAGCGCCAACATATTCAAACAAATAACCACTTGCAGACATATAACTTCGTTGGTAGAAAGTTACAATTGCATCATCCGGGAACAATGCTGGATCGGTAATATTTTCCTCAAGCGACACAACATGATATGTACCACTTGTAGCAAAATAACTCTTTCCGGCAATAACACTATTATAATTTCCACCCTTATCTAAGTCGTAAATTATAGCATCTACAATAAATCCAACATCTCTTCTACATTTTGTTTGATTATATGGAAGATACTTGTTATTAATATATGCAATCACTTCTGCTTGAATAAACTTTCTATTATCTTGTAAAATAGTAGCTGCTGCGATTTTATTAGTACTGGTACTTCTTGCCAAAGAAATAGGAGTATTTGCATATCCACTAGGACCATTTTGTATAATAGTTTTAATAAGATTCAAATTAGTTTGAGCAAGACTTGATTCCACGGATGTTGCAGTTGTAGAAAACACACGAGCAACCTTGGTTTGTTTAGGAGTAATCGCCTGTCCTAATATAATCTTTGTTGTCAAAGAATTGATGTAATTATATGCATCTATTGTAGGAGTTAATTCGTAATTTGAAATTGCAGACGAACTTGTATTATAACTGTAGTAGTATACACCACTTTGAACAGCTTGGCGGTTACCTCCATATAGTATATCAAAACTCACAGAATCAACAATATATCCAATATCTCTACGATAGTTGGCCTCGTTATATGAAAATCCAACCGTTGTAGAATTAATATACGCAATAAATTCGTCTTTAATATAATTTTTATTTGACTGTAGCAAATTATAGGCATTAATAACATTTACATTGGTACTTGAAGTTAAGCTATTTGGTTGAATTATGTCCGATACACTGGCTGTACCATTTACAAGAATGTCAACAATTGTGTTAAATTCGGTTTTTACCTTATATACTTCTAAGTTGCTTCCTATGTTGGTACTGGTAACTTGTGAACTTACACTTTGGTATCTGGTTCCAGTGGTTGATAGTATAATTTGCTGAGTCAAACTACTAATATAACGAATTGCAGATGTAGTTGTATTAATTTCAGAAGGAAGAGTTCCTGCATAACCACCTTGATTCCAATATTGTAATCCTGCAAATGTCGATTGACTACTAGTACTAAATAGTATATCTTGCGCAATCGCATCAACAATTAAGCCAGAGTCTCTTGAGCACTTGTCTTCACTATAAGTAAATCCGTAATTTGTTATATTAACAAATGACACCACTTCATCTTGAATAAATGCTCTATTTTTATTAAGTAAACTAGCAGCGTCCCCTGCGCCGGTTGGAAGAACTCCTGTTCTTGTAATAGCAGGAGCACTATCAGGACCATTTACAATTATGCTTCCTATAAGAGCAAGTCTATCAGTAATAAATGTAGTTGCACTACTTCCACCACCTAAGGTATTATCAAAAACTTGCGCAGTCTTGCCGTACTTATTAGTAACTGTTGTATTTGCAACTATAGACTGAGTGATAGTACTTAGATACCGTAAACTATATAGTTCTTCGACATTTTGTGGACTTGGTAAAAGTGAATAGCCTGCGCCGATTGGATCTATACTATTTGGAATAATTGCACCAGAAACACCTACTGTTCCATTATTTAAAATGTTTAGAATTACATCAAAATCAGCACCTAAAGTTTTTGCCTCCGTTTCTGTAGCATAAGGAAGATTAGTAACCTGTGTGCCAGTTGAGTATCCAGTAGACACAATTCCCTGTACAACATTTTCAGCAACACTCTTTAAGTAACTAATAGCAGCAGTGGTGGTAGTAATCTCATTGGCAATACTGCCAGCATAACCTGTTTGATTCCAATATTGCATACCTGAGAATGTTGACTGACTTGAGGTTGAGTATATCAAATCTTGAACTAATGAATCAACAATCAATCCTGTGTCTCTTCTGCAAGTAGCAGTAGTGTATACCAATAGTGGATAATTATTTGAAACAAACTTTATTACTTCTGCTTGAATAAATGACCTATTTGCACTTAAAATTCTAGCAGCATTTAATACATTGGTACTAGTTGATCTATTCAAATTCATAGGAGGTTTAGCATATCCGCCTGGCCCATTTGTAATAATACCATTTATAATACCAATATTATTTGTAACACTTGTTGCCTCACTAATGGTGCCATACTTTCCATTTTTAAATTGAGGAATAACCGTTTGCAGCGGGGTTACCGTTGTTCCCTGAATAATTTTATTCGACAGTGTTCCGATATAATTAAATGCCGCAACCGTTGCTGTTGTTTCTCCAGGAATAGACGTAGATCCGGCAAAATTATAGTAGTATACACCACGTTGTATAGCTTGCCTATTGCCTCCGTATAACAAGTCAAAACTTATTGAATCAACAATATTTCCAGCATCTTGATAGTAGGTTGAAGTATTGTACGAGAATCCTACAGTTTTAGTTGCTTCAATAAAGGCAATTGTTTCTTGTTGTAAAAATGTCCTATTTGCTTGTAGTAAGTTATATGCTTCGCGAGCATTAGTACTACTAAATTTGTCTTCAGCTATAGTACTTGATAGAACTGTGTAATAAGCATTACCACAAGTGTACAAACTGAAATAATTTGAGTTATTAGGATCGCCGCCGCCCGAATTTAATGGATAATTTAAGGTAACACTTTGGTAAGAAACATCTGCTACAATTGTGCCTGATACTAGATAAGGCTTGCCATTACTATCGTATGTTCTTCCAAACTGATCTCTTATAAATACATTCTGTCCAATTACCATTCCAGTATTATCAATTCCAGAGATTGTAATAGTTCCAGTGGTTAATGTAGCCACGTTAGTATTGCCTGACAAGAATCCAGGAAGTCCTTGATTATTAACAAAATCAGCAGGAGGTTCAACTTCCATAACTAGCGCAATATGTGGGCGAAGTCTTGGGTCAGCAATATAAACCTGTACTGTTCCTCTTTGAGGATAAAATCCATTAGGAAAATAAGGCAGAATTGGCGGATTCTTGATATATCCAGAGAATTCTCTAAATCCATATCCTTTTGCAGTCAAACATATATCACCAAAGTTACTATTGGAGTTAGTTATTGAACAGATACCACCATTCTCAACGGTCACTGCATCACTACAGAAAATAGTAAACACAGAAACTAACTGAGCGTATCCATTGTTAATAACGTGAACGCCTCGGCCGCCCTGATTCACTTGAGTATACGCATCATAAACAAATGACTTAATAGGACTTCTGTCAGATATTACTTTACCGTCAACAAGACTTCCGCCCATTGACCCAATTGGATTAACTCTGCGTTGCTGCCATCTATCAGGAACATCATTATCAAGTAGAGGAAATACAGCAGTTTCTCCAAAATATAGTACATTACTATCACCATAACCAATAGTACTTTGGCTGATATCTACTTGATATACTCCAGCAGTTATGGTTGTTATATTAGTAATAACTGGTGCAATTTTAATATCGTCAGGACTTAGGCCAGTTTTAATAAAAATGCCATTTCCTTGTGATATTATTGGAGCAACTCCTGGTCCCTTTTCAATTATCTCTGAAATAATATTAAAGTTTCTAGTTATTGATAGAGTTGCTTGTGATCCCTTAGAATAGAATGGTAAAAATACCTGAGCATTGTTTACCAGCATTTCACTGACAAAGGCGTTAACTTCTTTTTGAATAAAATCCCTGTTAGCAGACAGAAAATTAGCAGCATTTTGAACAAAAACATTGTTGCTTCTAACTAGTCCAATCGGAGTTTTGGCGCCAGCTGTTTGTGGACCTCTGTTAATGATATTGACAATTTTGTCAATATTTACAGAAATTGCATCAACTTCTATTTGTGTTGCAGGAGAAAGTCCAGTTACTTGTGTGGAAGAAGTCTGGTAAGTTGTACTTATTCTATTATTAACAACGATATCTGACATCAATCTTTTCATGTATTGATATGCAAGTGTGGTGGCAGAACGCTCTTTAGGTAATGTAGTACTTACATTACTGTATCCCCAATAGTAAACTCCACTTTGAATTGCCTGTCTGTTTCCACCATAAAGAAGGTCAAAACTAACTGAATTTAGAATATATCCAACGTCTCTTCTGCAAGTTTCAGGATCATACTGAAATACTAGATATTTGTCAATATAAGCAATTGTTTCTGCTTTAATAAAATCTTTATTTGCAAGAAGATTTTTAGCAGCATATTCCTTCATTATTTCGTTAGTTTTAGTCAAACTGATAGGCTGTTTTACATCAACAACTCCAGGACCATACTCAATGATATCAGTAATACGTGTTACTATTTCATCGATGTCATCGAACACTGTAATATTTGATGATGTAGTAGTGTAAACTTGATCAACTGTTGTTTGCAGAGCATTAACTGGATCATTTCTGATAATACTACTACTTAACCCAAGAATAAATTTATAGGCAGATATTACCTGTTCGATTTCATTTGGAACAGCAGTACTACCGTTGAAACTATAATAATATACTCCGCTTTGAATTGCTTGTCTATTTCCACCATAAAGAAGATCAAAACTTACCGAGTCGATCATATATCCCACATCTCTGTAGCAAGTGGATGTATTATAAACAAATCCAGGTGACTTGGTTGCTTCAACATATGCAACAGTTTCTGCTTGTAAATATGCTTTATTTGCTTGAAGAATGTTATATGCATTGTTTACAGTAGAGCTAGAAGATGCAACGATTCCGTTTGAAATAATTTGATTAGATGTGCCTGTTGTTCCATTTAGAATTATGTTTGTGATTGTAGTAAATTCTTTGGTCAGGAACGATTGTTCTGATGCTCCTGCCGCAGGAAGATTAATTACTGGTTGAACTCCTGCATATCTCACTCCACTTGAGGTATTATTCACAATTACATATCTAGCAATTTCTGAAAGATGAGATATTGCATTTACTGTAGCTGTTACTTCGCTTCCAATATCTCCAGTATATCCACCTTGATTCCAGTATTGCAATCCTGCAAATGTTGACTGACTTAAAGCGGTTGTAGGGAACTTGAGATCAAGAACAATACTATCGACAATCAATCCAACATCTCTTGCACAAGTTGCAGTAGTATATCTGAAATTTTTATTTTGTTCTACCCAAGCAATTGCTTCTTCTTTTAGAAAATTAACATTATTTTGTATCAAATCATATGCAGTAATAACGGATGCTGTTGTACTAGGTGTCAATCTATTTGGAACAATTAAATTAGTCACTCCAACCGTTCCACTAGTCAAAATATCAGTGATAATGTTGAATTCGTTTCGTATGATAGTGACTTCAGCTGCCGTTGCAGTAGAAGTCGCAGTAACTTGAGAAACAACATTTTGCAGAGGAGTAACACGTTGATTCAAAATAATTCGCTGTGTCAGGCTACTTATATATTTGATGGCATTGGTGGTAGTGGTTATCTCGTTGCCAATTTCTCCAACATAATCACCATGATTCCAATATTGAATTCCTGCAAATGTTGATTGACTGTTGCCTCCAAATAAAAGATCTTGTGAAATTGCATCAACAATTAGGCCAGTATCACGAGCGCATTTGGTAGAATTAAATGTAAATGCTGTAGTAGTTACAGTTGCATTATTTACAATTTGCAGACTTATATCTTTTGCACGAGATAAAGCATTTACCGTTTCTGTTATTTGTCCAGTAACTGCACTAGTATTACCGGTCCAATATGTTTTGCCTGCTTCAATTGTTTTGGCGTTAGCATTAAGAATGATGTCTTGACTAATGGCATCAATTATTAATCCCGTATCTCTATAGCACAAATCTTCTCTGTACAAGAAATCTGGATATGTAGAATTAACATAACTCACAACTTCGTTTTGTATAAACGATCTATTTGATTGTAATAATACTTCTGCCGACACTGATCCCCAGTCTGGACCGTTGCCAACTTGAATTTGCGGAGCACTAGATGGACCACTTTGAACTACTGTTGAAATTATTCCTATTAAATTTGTAACAATCGAGCCAGCAGCAGACCCGCCTGTTAAATTGTAATTGATTACCTGTGGAGCTAGCTGTGCTTGTCCTAATAAATTTGTCGCAGTATTATTTGCAATAATATATTGTGATAGCGTATTGATATAATTAATCGCACTGGCAGTTTGTGTAATTCCATCTGCAATTACACTAGTAACGCCGTCCCAATATAACAATCCACCTTCAACAGATTTTTCATTTCCACCAAATGCAGCATCATAAGCAATATTTTCAACAATTACTCCAATATCTCTACGATATGTTGCTTTATTATAAACAAAAGTAGGATAATTAACACCTATATATGCAATAACTTGTTCTTGAATAAATGGCTTATTAGCAAGAAGAAGTGTTCTAGCATTAATATGACTTTGAGGAGTCGGTCCAGCATTAATACTCTGACCAACAGACAAGGTGCCTTCACTTAATACGACTCTCAGTGTAGTTGTATTAACTACCCAGGTTGCTGTTCCAACAGCCTGTGGAATTTGCACGGTCTGATTTGGCTGAAACATTGTGCCATCTTGTAACCAAGGACCACTTTGATTAGTACAATTTTGTATATATGGCGAATGATAAAGATCAATCTTTTGTGAGCTATAGTTAGGAGGAAATGCAGTAGCATATGCTCCGCGATTTGTTCCTGGCTTATATCCTGGTCCTGGAAGCAATCCACTTTGACCATTTGCAAACAACATTTGTGCTAGATAACACCCAGATTGAACATGAAACAAATCTTGTGTTTTGTTTATTGGTTCAATTACTGTTGTTCTAAGATCGCTTCCAATAACGGATGTGTATGGTTTTAATTCAAGTGGATTATTTTCATAATATCTACCAGCAGCAACTTTAATACTTGTGCCAGGTTGATAAAATGGACTTCTGAGTGCTCCAGTAATTGTTCTACACGCACGAGATGGATCTTGAGCACGACCATCATTTGTATCACTTCCGTCCATTGTGACATAAAGAGTATTACTAGTTATAGGAGCGGTTCCTAGTGGATTATCTCCCCAAATTCTAACTGGACCGTTTAAATTTATAGTAGGATTTGTAATATCGGTTATAGTAGCATCTTCTCTGAGAGGCATTCCGATATTAATTTCTTGGCCAGCTGGACTCAACAGCTTACTTGCTATGAGTGAGTTAACGTATGCGGTAGCCCATGACTGCTGTTCAGATCCTATATTATATTCATTGTCTGTTTGAGGAACAATATCCGATATGACATTTGCAAAAATTCCAACAACATCTGAACCTGAGCCATTGCCAATTTGGACGTTTCCGCCAGCAGTAATATTTCCAACAGCATGAATATTACCTTCAACTGATAGATTATTTCGCATTACTATATCGGTATCATCTCCTCCAGAGGAAATAATCAAATTACCAACTGTGTTAAGAATAATACTGCCAGTGCTTGTTGCAGTGAAGGATATATTTGCTATTCTAGCGTTATTTTGTACATCTAAATTATATTGAGGAGTTGCATTTTTAACGCCGATGCGTCCATTAGTAACGTCTAGATAAAGTAAATCTGTTTCAACTGCTAAGTTCCGACCATCGCGAAGAAGATTATTCGCGAGCAGCGGACCAGTAATACGACCTATGCCCATACTTGCTCCCCAATACACCGTGTTTCACGGATAACCACATTACATTGCGGGTTTACCACAGTCCGGCTGTCATTTATGACAGTACTATTATTTAGCTGATTTATGAAAAACTATGTTGTTAGGGAGCAAATGGCGGTGTATATCCGTCAAATCCTAATATAGCAATCACTGGTTTAGTGGGAACAGGCAATGAGTCTTCGACAAATTTTATATAAGTTCCTGACGAAAAACTAGTGGTCAGACTATCACCAGTGTTTATTGTACCAATTAAAGCATTAGAAATAGATATTGTTGAGTTAGTAACATTAACGGAGGTAATAGTTGTACCAACGGAAATTGCATTTCCAGAATGAGTAATTCTATTTGAAACGTTAAAATCTGCAACAGATTTTACTGTTAGAACTGTACCAGAAACAACTCGAACTGTAGCAGTTGTTGATGTTGTTATAGGTGAGCTTATTAGTGTATAATTTAAATTAGCAATTTGAGGCACATTTTCTACAAATACTACTACATTTTGTGGCCTAGTAATATCCACGTTATAGCTCAGAGGTCCAAATATAGTATTTGCATAATTACCATTGTAAAATATTTGTTGAGATATGTTCGACTGCCTAACCGTTTTTATAATTTCCCATTTGCCACCAACATATGCCTCTAATTCACCACCAGAAGATCCAATACTAGAATTGTAACGAAGTTGGCCATTGTTAAGAACACCAGGCCGTTGAGCAGTAGTGCCTAGTGGTATCTGTATACTTTTTGTGGTATCTGTTACAATTCTGCCATCAGATTCAACAGCAAATGAATTGTTCATAGGATCCTTGCTATCAATTGACAGGCGTTTATAAAACTTCATTAGCCAGTTACCATCAAACTTGCAGTTGCAACAATTGTATTAGAAACACTAGCAGTTGCCCATAGTGCATCACCTGCATCTAGAATCAATCTTTCCGTATCTAGAACAAAAGTTTCTCCCACAGGAACTGTGACGTTGTTTATAACTTGTGTGCTAGGACTTGGATTAAGCCCACTTGCAACCGCATATACTTTAATAGTAGCGTCTGTGCTGGTAGTAATATTACAAAACATCACGGTAGTAATCGCGGTTTGAAAAGTGGCTGTAAAGATAGCCGATACCGGTGTTGTAGCTAATGTTCTGTTTATTATCATGAAATTTCCTAAAAAATTATACTATAAATCAATGCTTTTCTACGACTGATAAACTCATCCTGTAGGACTCTGCCTGATGTACTACTATTTATATAATAAAGACCGGTGCCTCCTCCAGCTGGATCATCCGAGTATATACCAGTTTGTCCTGATCGAGGTATTGGTACATCTCCATTTGCCTGTAACAATAATGGAGAATTCAATTTTACTTGGCCGCCTGTATTAGCAAATAATACTAAATCAACATAAGGCAAAACTGGAGAAATTTGTGCGGCAACAATATCTATTGTGCCTATTAAAGCAGTAGAAGTTGTTATGTTAAGAACAATTGTTCCAGTTGTAATATTTGTTTTTTTAACAGGATTACCATTAAGAACGCCTAATATCGCACTAGGAATACCTTCGGTAGCAGGATTAGTCAATGTTAGATAGTTAGAACCAGTGACAATACTAAATGTGCGTTCAGTGACCGAATATTGTTGAATTTGGTCAACATATGCCTTATTAGGAATATCGTCAGGATCTATAACACGACTGGCGTAATTATTAGTACCTGAAACACTAAGTACTCCCACTGGATTTTCTGCACCAAGAAAATTTAATCGATTTCTTAAAGGACCCTCAGTGAATCCGTTATAATTACCGAGTAAAATTTTATTAACTTTAATTGCGCTATAGTTTGCTGAATTTCGAGGTCCAGTTCTAAATTCAAAGTAACCAGTAGAAGTAGTTGCTCCTCCAAATCCAGTCCAGGTGCCACCTTCATACCACTGTATAAATGCTGATGGATTTGGAGTTCGATCAATGTCAATTCCTGAAACAAGAGGACTACCAGGTAATGTAAATGTATTTCCTTGATTTAATGTAATCGAAGGATCTTTAATAGTAACCGTAGTAGAAGATGTTTCTGTCTTAGTTCCTAAGACGTACAAATCACCGGTAATCACAACTTTAGAGTTAGTATACGAAGATGGCATATCATAGCCAGCACCAGTGGTATCAACAACTAGAACATCTGTACCAGAAGATGACTGAATTTTATAATTACCATTTACTCTTGAAACAGTTGTAGCCATTGATATTTTTCCTCTGTAATATTTATACGGAATAAACAGTTAAAGACACCGAATCCAGATACATTTCACAGTTGTGTGGATAAAATGGATGACTTTGAAATTTTAATATTATTCCAAAACTAGGATCGGTTAACATACTTGGCGTAACTTCTGATTCCCATAAATCAAATTCACCACCATAATAAGTATCATTTAACAAAAGAAAATGCCCCTCACTATCAGTGATATATGAAAAGTTATTTGCTCCAATGGCAGATCCTTGATATGTTAATTGAATTATATCATCAACGATTCTTCCGTTTCGTTGTGCTTTAACATTTAATTTTATTCCAGTAATTGTATTAAATAAAGGAATATTAAAACCCGTGCAAGTCAATGTCCATGTTGTATTTCGCAGATCACCAGTTGCAGGATTTGAAATATGCAATAGTGGTTTATTGGTTTTCCATCTTGAACCCAGGAGATATTCAGAATTACCTATTGAGTATTGCGTCCATCCAATTTCTTGATTGGGCAAACTACTTGTTTGAATTACTCGTGATGGATAATAGGTAAAGTTCATTCATTGACCTTAAAAATTGGGGGATTTCTCCCCCAATTTCTGTTTTTAAGCGTTAGAAAGAGTGACAATAGTGCCTGTTGCTGCACCAAGAGTCCATTTAGCAGATCCAGTTTTTACACCGCCTGTGCCAGTTGTTAGAGTTACTAATGCGGTACTAGTACCCGAACGATCAGTTAAGGTTACACGACGAGCAGTTAGCTTAAGAACATAATAAGTTGAACCACCAAAGTCAGTTGCGATCAACTGCATTCCGCCTGGTTCTAGCACATGATTTGTTCCAGTTCCTGCGCTTAGTTTAACTACGCCTCGTCCCTGTGAATTCTGTACCAAATATTTACGGCTTGAATCCTGCTTAAGGATATCGCCGCCAGTAACCGCGGAACTTCCGGTTGTTAGATATGTAGTAATTCTAAGTGCATTTTGAGTAGTAGTAGTAAGAGCAGAAACAATTCCTGCAAATCCAGTACCAACATCAACGAAGTTAACAGATGTCGAAATTGTGGTAGCATTTGGCCAAGTTAAGTTAACTGCTGCACCAGTGAATGAAGTTACATAGGTAGCACTTGCACTAATACCTGTACCAATTACCTTCATACCAACATAGATACCACTTGTAGTAGCAGGATAAATTACAGTAGTAGCAGATGTACCAGTTGTAACTTTTGTAACAGCAGATGCAGTTGAGATTGATAATGTACTAGTTGCAGTATAACCAGTACCAGAATTAGCAATAGTAACAGCAATGTTGCCAGCGGCATTAGCAGTTGTAGAAACTGTTGCACGAATACCACCAGTGATATTTGGAGCAGAGATTGTTACAACAGCACCCTTTGAGTATAGTGTACCACTGTTTGAAACTGATACAGTTGCAATGCTTTCTCCGCCAACGCCAGTGAGACCACCAGTAGCAAAATTATTATATGGTCGGTTTAAGTTACCGAAAAACTTATGATTAATTGGACGTCCCATTTGTTTTCTCCTTGATGTGTCATTCTATGACATACGCAGCGGGTTTCTGCATAATACTTTTTAAGACCTGACAATCTATTTAGTCAAAGTAAGGTGGTTCGCAGTTGTTCTATATGACTTATCATTTGTTTTGTATTATTTTTAATATTATCTATGTCCGGATCATTTTTATCTGGATATACAACATTGACAAATTTAGTAGCATCCGTAATAAAATCATCCATCTGAGAAACAATAGCAGGATATTGGTGATGTCTTTTCATCTTTGTGTAAAGATCATGGACTCTCAGAAGTAGGGTATATTCTTCTTCATAATTCGTACTAATTCCTGATATTGCATTCCATGTTTTATTTTTATCAGTTATCTCGAATATTCTCACTTGCCGAATCCTTAAAATCTGAAGGTAGTTCTATATCCTTAAGAAATTCTGTTAAAATCTCAATGCGGCGTTGACTTTTTTTCTGAAAGTTCTTGAATATCATTAAATTGTTAACATCTACCTGTATCCATCCTGGACCAGGCTTTTCTTCAGATTCAATAATTTCAACGCCCTCGACAATTTTTATTTCATATATTTTGCCATTATGTTCATATAGTTTCATCGTGGTTCCTTAAATTTGCAATTGTCGCCATGCCAACGTTTGTACATGCCCACGCTCATAGTTTTGTCACAATGTTCACAGATTTTCTTTTGCTGAGACGGATGACGGCCTTCTGCCAGCATTTTTTCATTGCTTGCACTGCCAAGAAAATTATGTGTGCCCTCTGAAATTCGTTTATTATTTGCATCTGGACCTAGCCAGTTATGCCGACCTTCTTCAACTAATTTTTTATTAAGTTTACCTTCATAGTTAGGACTATTACCATTTTGCCAATGATGAATTCCTTGCTCGCTTCTCCATATACTGGGATTATTTGCCAAATAAACATGAGTTCCTCTCTCATATGCCAATCTTGCATTTCTTCCATCAAGGTGTGGTGTATTTTCAATGAATTTTCTTTTTGCTTCGGGATTTTTATTCATCCAGTGCGCGCTTCCTGCAAATTTTTCTTTATATTTTTCAGGATTTCTTCTAGACCAATGATTGTCTCCACTAATTTTTGAAGCAGTTTCTGGATTATTCATTGGATTAGCATTGCCGGTCGCATATCCAGTACTAACATTGCTCATATTCATGCAGTTTGGTTTTCCATAATGTTCTACTAGATATTGATTTTCTAATCTAATTAGATGATCATAATCTTCGGCAAATTCTAGAATTTCCCTAGTCAATACTGACTTATCTTTGATAGACCTGGGCCATCTTCCCGATCCAATATAACCATCATCTATATTATCGGTACTATGACGACCAATGTAGTATTTGCCATTAACGTGAGTTGTTTTGTATATAAAATGTTTCATCTTATATTTATTATAGTCTGCTGCATTGCTATTATTTTTAAATTTTAGACAAAAAGAAAGCGCGACTTTCGCCGCGCTTTCAATTTTTTGTACTTGTAAGTTAAACTTACTTGAAACTTACGTTTGCAGAAGTGATTGAAACTTTGCCCAAGTAATCGGCGGCATTTCCCAACGAACTTGCAGTATTGGTGAGTTCCACGTAGCCGTAGCGGGTCAAGAAACCAACAACTGGTTCAAAAGTTGCTGGGTCAAGAACAACACCTGAACTCATTAGAGGAATATATGGGCAATAGAACGCAGCAGCATCTGCTTCGCTTGTACCCTTATAACCAATAAGAACTTGGTTGTCGTCGTCGCTGTCTGGACGATATGCATCAACATAAACGCGCATAGCACCGTTTAGAGTACCAACAAACTTAGTGTTTGTAGGTGCTTCAAAAGTACCTTCAGTTGTACGAGCAAACGCAGAAGTAGTAGCTGACTGTAGGATTGTTAGTGCCTGGTTAGACACAACAGCCCAGTTACCAGCACCACGACGTGTACGCTGTGCAATCTTGTTGCTTACGCGGTTAATCTGAATTGCAAGAGCAGCATGTTCGTCACCAACGAATGTTGCTGTACCAGAAACAAGTGACTGGTCATATGTTTCTTCGACTGATGCAAGAGCACGGAGTGATGCAAGGATTTCCTGATCAATTTCAGTTGTGATTTCCTGTGCAAGAGCTGCCATGATTTCTGCTTCGATGTCAATGCCCTGCTGAGCCTGTGCATCTTGAGCAGCTTCAAAAGTCCAACGAGCAGAGAGCTTACGGCTCTTTGCTTCAACTGGTGCCTTCAAGATCTGAATGCTCATTCTACGACCTGGGGTACCTTCAAGCTGTGCAGTTGAAGTTGCCTTTGGTGCAGAACTGCTGTCGTTACCTGAGTAAGCAGCAGCAATCTTGAATGGGCTTAGTGCTTCTTCACCAGCAACTACGTCCGAACCGCTAGCAGTATCAGCATAACGAACACGTAGAGTGTGGATCTGAGCAACTGGACCAGTCATTGGCTGAACACCAACGATTTCGTTAGCAATAACAGTTGGCATAACACGTCGAATTACTGGAAGAATGACGCGGTTTAGTGTAGCAATGTTGCCTGCAGAAGTCGCACCAGAGGAAGCGCTTTCTGAAAGGTAACGACGTGTATTATCTAGGCATACAGACATCGAAGCTTTGCGGGTCCCTTGGAGGCCTTCAAGCAGAGCTTCTTTGGTTTCTGACCATCTTTCGTTCAGAAGTTGTGACATTTTTTTTCTCCTTGAAAATGTTATTTTAGACCCGCCAATTTGCGGATATCTACTATATTATCTAAGCCTACCTCAGTATTTTTTACAGTACGATCACCAACTGCTTCTGTTAAAACAGCAGAAGTTTTTGGCTTTCGTGTTTCGCCTTCCATGACTGCGGGTAGGTATTTATCGAAGGCTCCTGCTAAACGCTTGGTGTCTACTGACTCCAATAGTTCACGCATGATTCCTTTTTTATCAGCACTTAGGGGTGCTAATAGTTCACCCATTACAACTTTACGCTCCATCAAGTCTTTCTGAACACGAAGTTCGCGTTCTTTGGATTCTGCTAGTTGGAGAGCTTCTGCTTGGGATGTTTGTGCTTCGGCAATTTCAGCATCTTTCTTATTGATGATCTTCAACAATTTTGATGTTTCTGACTTTTCATTAAGAAAACTGTGCTGAAATTCTTGAGCGTATGCTTCAAAAATACGACGTCCAAAGCTGCTTGTTCGAGCAGAATCAATATCTTCACGCAACTGATAAATCTCATTACGTAAAGTTGCTTCTACTGTTTTCTGTACAGTTGTAGATGCGCGTTTGATGAATTGTGTTTTAACTTCGTCAAGTTTTGCCTTAGCTCCTGCTACTAGCTTAACTTTAGTTTCAGCTAGATCACGCTTGTCTTCAGCAAACTCAGAAATTTCTCTTGCAAGTGCGCTTACAACGAACTGCTCAAGCTTTTCAAAATTCTCTGCGACTTTTACTCGGTCGCTTTGGAATTCTTTAAGTTCATTAGCTAATTGATGAGTAACAAAAGATTCCATCATTCTGGTGTCACCTTTCATTTTTTCAACATACTTGGCACGGGTTTCGGCCAAAGCACGTCTATCCTCGGCAAATTCAGTAATTTCTGCGGCCAATCTTTCACTTAGCATTGAATTCATAGATTCAATGATAACGCCTTTGTCGTGTTCGTATTTTTGAGCAAATTCTTCACGGAGTTCGGCTGTGACTTGGTCGCGATTCTCTTGGATTCTTAGATCAAAAGCTTCTTGGACAGCAGAACGAACTTGTTCTGACATCATGCCGCTTTCTACTAACTGTTTGAATGCATCCAACATCTATTTCTCCTCGGGCTTATTTTAGACCTTTAATAATCTGCACGATAGATTCTTGCAGATATTTTTGGGCCTTTGGATCTTCTTTAACTTCTTGCGCAACTCTCCAACTTTGATATCCGCCCTTATTATTCATAAGATGCTCGTATACAGGAGTTGGATAAGCTCCAGGCGCGCTCGGCTGGGCAACAATATCAACAGTGATAATTTCAAAATCAGAAACTTCTCCTGTTCCGTCTTTAACGTTTCCGCTACCTCTGGAACTTACGCCAAGTTTTACGCCTGATTCTAACATTGTCTTGATGAGATTACCCATAGGAGTTGGCAAAACTTTCATCTTGCCATATCCATTAGGACCGTCCATCCACATTTCTGTAATCATATGGGATACACGATCTAAATTAACTTTAAGATCATCTGGATGATCAACTTCTCCGAGAACACTATATCCGTTTTGAATCTGGTCATTCAATGTCTTGACGGCATTGCCAATTTCATTAACTGGATAAACACGCTGATTAGCGTTGCGAATCCCGCCTTGAATGCAAATGCCTTTTAACCAAAGATTTTTACCATTCTCTCCATCATTTTCTAAAATGACACGAGCTTGGTCAAAACTCAAATGTTCTCGTAAGTAGCGCGACATCGTGATTCCTTACTTTGCTCTATTAGGGGCGCCAGTTAGAGGACTCTTGGTGATTACACCACCTGTCTGACCTGCTTTGTCGCCACCAGCAACTGCACCAACTCCAGCACCTTCTTTGTTGCCTGGCTTCTTAGCCTGACCCCAAATATTCTTTGTACTACGGCTCTTGCTCTGGGAATTTTCAAAGTTGCCAGCGTGTGGAAAATCACCGCCCTTCTTAACTAAACCGCCAACTTTACCCTTTGGTGATGTACCGTCTTCGTCTGCACCTTTGCAGTCTTGTGCAATGTTCTTAGCATTTGCACCACTGGTTGGTTTACCAGATCCTGAACTTACTGGGCTCTTGCCTTCTTTAGGAGCAGACATTGTTTCGCCTGTTCGACCGCCTACAAGACCGCCATCCATTGTTGCAGTGATCTTTTCGATGTATTCACGCATGGTTTCACCCTGACTCTTGCGGGATTCAAACGGCATTTTTGACTCTTCATCATCTGACTCTTCATCATCTGATTCTTCTTCATCATCTGACTCTTCATCATCATCTGACTCTTCGTCATCTGATTCTTCATCATCAAAATTACCCATTGAGTCCATATCTGAATCATCTTCTTCGGAATCAAGATCGAGCGAGCCACCGTCTAGTATTTTTTGAAATGCGGCTTTTAGCTCTTCTAGCGAATCTGTTAGATCATGGATATCGTCTTTGGTAACAGGCTCACCTTCATCTTCTTCATGACCCAATTCGTCATCATGTTCATCACCAAAATCATGATCTACGACATCATCTTCGAAGTCGTCAGTTTTGTCCTGAACAGGGAATTCATCACCAAATTCATCACCTTTTGCGAATTCGTCAACATAACTTTCGTTAGTTTCATCTTCGTCTTCGTATTCGTCTTGCTCTTCTTCCTGCTCTTCTTCAGAAAGAATTTTTTCATAAATACTGCGTGACATTTCTACGACAATTTCATGAAATAGCTCGTCAGCCTTTGCTTTTTCTTCATTTACAATTAAGTCTAATAGTTGTTCAAATTTAGACATAAATTAATCTCCTTGATAATGTGTGGATTGTTTTGTATATTTACAAGTAACGCTAAAATAGCGGGTGGAATGCACCTAAAATAGAGGTTTTTGATTTTTACTAGGGCAAAATTATATTTATAAAAAATAAAAAATTTTACATCATAGGTGCTGCATCTTGCACAGGTGGAATAGCATACATGGCTCTAATTAATACCATATCTTCTTCAATTTCTTGCTCACGCGCTTCACCTGCTAGACGAAGCTTGTTTATCATTCCCAGTGTTAGACGAGTCTTTCTAGTACTATTGACATCTAGAATACTTTTATCATCTCTAGGATCATAGCGTCGGTCCTGTTTCTGATCAGGATCTTTTTCATTGAAATATATGAATTCTCTTAGCAGCATATGATTATTTATACTTACATCGGCGGAGGAGCTGAACTAGCTCCTGGCGCTGGTGCCGCTCCTGAAGCTGGTGGTGCCGCTCCCATATCACCGTCTGTCATTCCTTCTGGAGGAATACCAGCATTATCAATTGCACCTAGATCCATTGCTGCACCACCTGCTGTAATTCCCGCTGATCTCATTTCCGCACTGGCGCCTAGACCCTGTTGAATATTTTCCAGATTTTCCTCTCTCCACAACTTTTGATTTTCTGCAACTTCTTCTTCGCTCATACCTAAGAAACGCTTTAATGCAAATCGCTTGCTAATAAAGGCTACCTCTGACATACTTGCGAATGTGGAAACTCGAACGGTGTCCATTTCTGCTTGGCGATAGGAGGCAAAGTTCTGAGGAGGATTAAATTTAATATCAAAAATATTAGGATCAACATTAACCCCTTTGTTAAAGAGATACAATTTAAATTCATTATCAAAGTGCTCGTTTAAGATTCCTTGTAATCTCTGACAATATTTGTTGAATCTCAACTCTTGGATATAGGCGGTTCCCACTCTACCATCGTTAAAGGCAGAGCCTCCATCATCAGGACCGGTGGGAAGGTAGCTGCTAGGAATACGCAACGCTCTAAAAAGCTTATTAGTAAAGTACCGTAAATCATCTATTTCCCCCAAATTTGATCCGCCTGGAAGAATTTCAACTTTACTACCTCTTCCCTCCGCAGTTTGTGGAAAGAAGAAATCATCACCTATTGCTAGTGGGTTGTAGCTAGTGTCAATAACGCTTGTTCCGCCACCGGTCAAACTAGGAATTCTTCGTTGATTTACTTCGTTCTTGACTCTTTCAACAAAGCTCATTGCTAGGTGACTTGGCATGTTACCAACGTCAATATAAAATACTCTACGCTCTGGAGCACGTTGCACACGATAAATGATAATTGCGTCTTCGAGTAATTCTTTTTGCTTATAAACTTTAAAAATACTTTCTAATAGACTGTTACCAAAGGGAAAATTATCATCTAATCCCTCACTCATCGATAGATGAATTACATGCTTGGCATCTATAGCATACTGATTTTGATTAAGTTGAAATCTAGTTCCAACATTTCCTGGAATGCTTCCGGCCATACCACGTTGTTGAGCGCCAGCAGTCATATAATTGGTGCCTCCTGGTGTACCTGAGGTATTACTAGGATTAATCTGAGTTACTGTTAAATTTTGCAAATTAATATTAAGGTCTCTGATTACATACTGCTCTGGTAATTTTCCACTGCTTTCATTAACAATTATTTTATCAACTTTTGATGGATCAATATACATCCATTCTTGAGTTTCAGGATCTCTGACAAAGAACACATCACCGAACTTAAATGCATTTCTGACTATTTTAAAAATTCTGTTTGTGAACTTATTCATCTTGCACCATTGCTGGAGATATTTTCTTAAGACTAGAATCTCAGCCTGAGTCGCAGTGTCTCTAAAAAAGAATTCAAATGGAGTACGGTTGGTATCATTAATTTGAGTGCAAAATTCAGCAAGAATATCAAGTGCAGCATTGACTTCTGAATCTGAGTCCATTGTGTT